>JGI24501J29690_1026943_pt1 | contig 9538 bp, 19 predicted proteins | sample BioPla2RNA2_FD_29690 | JGI IMG/M metagenome (IMG submission 29690) | reverse complement strand
CTCCTTCAAAACCAATCCTTACCCCACCGCCGGATCTTGCCTTTTGGCCTTTATGACCTCTTCCTGCAGTTTTCCCTTTACCGGTACCCGGTCCTCTGCCTTTTCTTGTTGTAGGTTTTTTTGAACCGGGAACAGGCTTCAATTCATATAATTTCACGTATAATACCTCCTTCAAATCTCTTCCACTTCAATGAGATGACTTACCTTTCGTATCATACCTCTAATTTGTGGTGTATCTTCATGTTCTACGCAACTGCCTATTTTCTTCAATCCGAGGGCATTAATTGTTGCTACTTGATCATATTTTACATTACTTGTACTTCTCTTTAAAGTTACCTTTAACTTTGCCACTAAAGCTCCCTCCTAGCCAAGTATTTCTTCTATAGTCTTACTACGGAGTTTTGCAACTTCCTCTACTGTTTTTAACTGTGCAAGGCCTTCAACTGTTGCCCTAACCATATTTATCGGATTATTAGAGCCTAATGATTTTGTCCTTATGTCTCTTATTCCTGCCAATTCGAGAACCGCTCTTACAGGACCTCCGGCTATAACTCCACTACCGGCACCGGCAGGCTTTAATAAAACTTTACCCGCTCCATATTCGCCTATCACCTCATGAGGAATTGTTGTCTCAACAATAGGCACTTTTATCATATTCTTTTTGGCATCTTCGATTCCCTTTTTTATTGCATCAGGTATTTCGGTAGCTTTACCTAATCCTGCACCGACTTGACCATTTTCATCTCCAACAACAACAAGAGCGCTAAAACGAAAGTTTCTTCCACCTTTTACTACTTTGGCAACTCTGCTGATATTAACAACTTTTTCTTTAAGCTCTAATACGTTTGGATCATTTCGTTGCAAATTGTTCCCCTCCTTCTAAAATTCTAGTCCTGCTTCTCTTGCTCCTTCAGCAAGTTCTTTGACTCTTCCATGATATATATAACCTCCGCGGTCAAATATAACCTTTTGTATACCCTTTTCTAAAGATTTTTCTCCAATAAGCTTACCTACTGCTTTTGCTGCCTTTTTATTTCCCCTACTTTGAATCTCATCTTTTATTATGGGATCAAGAGTTGAAGCTTCAACAAGGGTACTTCCGGTAGTATCATCAATGATTTGAGCATAAATATTATTCAAACTTCTAAAAACATTTAATCTTGGTCTTTCAGGTGTTCCTAAAATTTTTTTGCGGACTCTCAAATGTTTTCTTTTTCTATCTTTATTCTTAACAGTTTTCTTTATCATTTCTTTTCAACTCCCTCCTGTAATTTGTATCCGGCTATTATTTTGCTCCTGCCTTACCTACTTTTGTGCGGACTACTTCGTTTTCATATTTAATACCTTTTATAGCATTGTTCGAGAGATAAGCAGATGGTTCTCTTTTACTTCTTATTTTCGCTGCACATTCACCTACTGCTTGCTTATCACAGCCCTTTACGATAATTTTATTTGGTGCAGGAACATCAATAGTAATACCTTCCGGTTCCTCAATTTCTACAGGATGAGAATATCCAAGGTTAATAACAATTTTTTTACCTTGTTTCTGAGCCCTGTAACCAACACCGCTGATATCCAATGCTTTTTCAAATCCTTTTGTTACACCAACTACCATGTTGTTAATAAGACTCCTGGTTAAACCGTGAAGTGACTTATTGAATTTATCATCTATATTCCTTTTTACCACAATTTTTCCATCTTCTACTTCAATTATCATATCTTTATGAAATCCTTTTGTCAAAGTCCCTTTTGGTCCTTTAACAGTAACTATATTATCATTACTAATGTTTATATTAACGTCATTTGGTATCTCTACCGGCATTTTTCCAATTCTTGACACATCTATACCTCCTGTTCTTAATATTACAAGTGAATAATACACTCTTTTCAGAAACAAATAATCTCTAATAATTAGTATATATTCTACCAAATAAAAGCAAGTACTTCGCCACCTACACCCACATTTCTTGCACTCTTATCGGTCATAATCCCTTTAGATGTAGATATGATAGCAATTCCCAATCCTCCGAGTACCTTTGGTATTTCATCCTTGTTGGCGTATACCCTTAAACCCGGCTTACTTATTCTTTTTAATCCACTTATTATATTCTTTTTATTTGCTGCATATTTTAGACTAATTCTGATTATGCCCTGCTTTCCATCTTCTATTATTTCATAATTTCGAATATAGCCTTCTTCACGTAATATCTTTGCTATCTCTCTTTTTATATTTGAAGCCGGTATGTCTACTGTTTCATGCTTTGCATCGTTAGCATTCCTTATCCTTGTTAACATATCGGCAATAGCGTCTGTTGTCTGCATATGCTATAACCTCCTTCTTCTCAAGATTCGCCCTACCAGCTCGACTTTTTTACACCGGGAATCTGTCCTTTATAAGCTAATTCCCTAAAACAAATACGGCATAAACCATATTTTCTTAAATATGCACGAGGCCTTCCGCATAGTTTACATCTATTATATGCCCGAGTACTATATTTGGGCTTCCTCTGCTGCTTCATTATCATAGATTTTTTCGCCACGCAATATTCCCCTCCTTTTTAACTATGGCTAAATGGCATTCCTAGTAATTTTAATAATTCTTTTGCTTCTTCATCAGTTTCAGCTGTAGTAACGAAAGCTATATCCATTCCTCGGATTTTATCTATTTCATCATAATTTATTTCCGGGAATATCAATTGTTCACGTATTCCAAGAGAATAATTACCTCTTCCATCAAAAGAATTAGGATGTACTCCTCTAAAGTCTCTAACACGCGGTAAAGCAACATTAAATAGTTTATCAACAAACTCGTACATCCTATCACCACGTAGTGTAACTTTACATCCAATATTCATTCCTTCTCTTACTTTAAATGCTGCAACCGATTTTTTTGCTTTTGTGACAATAGGCTTCTGACCTGATATTGTAGCTAAATCATTCACTGCTGAATCGATTGCTTTCGGATTTTCTTTAGCTTCCCCTACTCCCATGTTGATAACTACCTTCTCCAATTTTGGTACCTGCATGGGATTTCTATATTTAAAAGTAGCCTGTAAGCTAGGAACTACCTCATTACGATATTTTTCTCTAAGTCTATTCATTACTTCAACCTCCTTTCAGGAATAAATCCTATTTATCCTGTTTTGCTTCCTTTATTACATCGATTACTTCGCTACATTTTTTACATATTCTAGCCTTTTGTCCATTTTCCAGTATAATCCTTGAGATTTTTGTAGGTTTGCTACATCTTGGACAAATAAGCATTACATTTGAACTATCTATTGGAGCTTCCTTTTCAACTATGCCACCCTGCTGTAATGCAGTCCTGGGTTTTGTATGTCTTTTAATAATATTTACATTTTCAACAGTAACTCTTCCTGTAGAAGGATAAACTTTAAGCACCTTTCCTTTTTTACCCTTATACTTTCCGGTTAATACATATACCCTATCACCGGTTTTTACATGTACTTTATTTTTCAATTTATGTCGCCTCCTTCTTCACAGTACTTCAGGCGCCAGGGATAGTATTTTCATAAAGTCTTTATCCCTTAATTCTCTTGCGACCGGTCCAAAAATTCTGGTTCCCATTGGGTTATTATCATCTCTTATAATTACGCCTGCATTCTCATCAAATTTTATATATGAACCGTCTGGCCTTCTCATACCTTTTTTAGAACGTACAATAACACACTTTACTATTTCGCCTTTCTTTACAACGCCCCCCGGTGTTGCGTTTTTAACGGATGCAACTACTATATCACCTATATTGGCGTACCTTCTTTTTGATCCACCAAGTACCTTAATGCACATCATTTCCTTTGCCCCGGTATTATCTGCTGATTTTAGCATTGTTAGATTTTGGATCATTTTAATGCCTCCTTCCTCTGTGTCTAACGCGCTTTTTCTATTATTTCAACTACACGCCATCTTTTTTCTTTACTTAATGGGCGAGTTTCCATAATTTTTACTCTATCCCCTTCTCTACATTCATTGTTTTCATCATGAGCCTTTAATTTCTGTGTTCTTTTTATAATCTTTTTATATAAAGGATGCTTCATGCTTCTCTCAATTGCAACAACTACTGTCTTATCCATCTTATCACTAACTACTTTTCCTACACGAGTTTTTCTGCTTGCTCTTTGTTTTTCTGCCAACAACTTAAGTTACCTCCTCTCGAAAACATTACAGGTTTTTCCCTTCTAATTCTCTTTCCCTTATTACAGTTTTCACTCTAGCAATAGACTTTTTAACATCTCTTAATTTTATAGGGTTATCCAGTTGGTTTGTAGCATGCTGAAAACGTAATTTAAATAATTCAGATTTTAATTCCCGTAATTCCTCATTTAATTCTTGTTCTGTTTTTTCTCTAATTTCACTAGCTTTCATTTGCTTCACCACCCATTTCCTGACCGCGGACAACAAATTTACACTTTATCGGAAGCTTATGAGCAGCAAGTCTCAATGCTTCGCGAGCCACATCTTCCTGCACTCCCGCAATCTCAAATAATATTCTCCCGGGTTTTACTACCGATACCCAGTATTCAGGAGCTCCCTTTCCGCTTCCCATACGAGTCTCTGCCGGTTTCGATGTTACAGGTTTGTCGGGAAATATCTTAATCCACACCTGTCCGCCTCTTTTGATAAAACGAGTTAACGCTACCCTTGCAGATTCTATTTGATTACTGGTAATCCATGCAGGTTCCATTGCCTTTAGCCCATATTCACCATTAGTGATAAGATTCCCTCTTGTAGCAACACCTTTCATTCTTCCTCTTTGTACTTTTCTATATTTTACTCTTTTCGGCATTAACATCAGCGCTCTCCACCTTCCCCTTTTTTATCTTTCTTAACCGGGAGAACTTCTCCTTTATATATCCATACCTTAACTCCTATTTTCCCATAAGTAGTATTTGCCTCTGTGAAACCATAATCTATATCTGCTCGTAGAGTTTGTAAAGGTATCGTTCCTTCGTGATAATGCTCTGTCCTAGCAATTTCTGCTCCGCCAAGCCTTCCGCTTACACATGTTTTTATACCCTTTGCACCTGATTTCATAGTTCTTGACATTGCTTGTTTCATCGCACGTCTGAATGAAATTCTTCTTTCCAATTGAGATGCTATATTCTCTGCTACCAATTGTGCATCTAATTCAGGCACTTTTATTTCTGAAATATTTATCAATATACTTCTATTAGTTAGTTTTTCCAACTCTTTGCGTAATTCCTCTATCCCTGTACCGCCTTTTCCTATAACCAATCCTGGTTTTGCGGTATTTACATTAATTCTAACTTTGTTTGCAAATCTCTCAATTTCTATTCTGGAAATTCCTGCTGCGTATAATTTATTCTTAATATGCTCCCTAATTTTAACATCTTCTACAAGTAAATCGCTAAAACTCTTATCATTAGCATACCATTTTGTATCCCAATCTTTAATTATACCTATCCTAAGTCCATGAGGGTTAACTTTCTGTCCCATTATTCAACCTCCTTACCCTTTTTATTCTCGTTCTCTTACAACCAATGATATATGACTAGTCCTTTTTCTTATTCTATTAGCACTCCCTCTTGCTCTCGGTCTAATCCTTTTTAGTGTAGGCCCTTGGTTTGCATAGGCCTCTGCTACATATAATTTATCCCTGTCCAGATCATTATTGTTAACAGCATTAGCTTCTGCTGATTTCAACAGTTTAATTAGTATTTCGGAAGCAGCTTTAGGAGTATATCTAATAATTGCATATGCTTCATCTAAATCCTTTCCTCTAATTAAATCTATAACAATTTTAACCTTACTTGGTGATATTCTTGCATATTGAAGTATTGCTCTTCCTTCATCCTTACCTATTCCTAATTTTTTCTTTTCGTTCTTTGTAAGGATAGCAGGCCTGTTAGATTTTCTATGTGTAGGCTTTTTTTTCACCAGTTTATACCTTTGTTTTGTTAGTTCATCTCTTGACATAACCTTCTTAGCCAAACAGAACTCCTCCTTTCTAAACATGCTGTTTCAATCACTTAAGAGCAGTCGACCTTTCAGTATGATGTCCATGTCCCCTAAAAGTTCTGGTAGGTGCAAATTCCCCAAGTTTATGTCCTACCATATCCTCTGTTATATAAATTGGTACATGTTTTCGCCCATCATGAACTGCTATTGTATGTCCTACCATTTGAGGAAAGATAGTCGAAGCTCTTGACCATGTTTTAACAACCTTTTTTTCATTTTTTGAATTCATATTTTCTATTTTTTTTAATAGCTTTGGGTCTGCAAAAGGCCCTTTTTTCAATGATCTGCTCATTAATAAGTTCAGTCCTCCTTTCCTAAACCAATTTCTACTCATTAGTTTCCGGGTTTATCTTTTCTTAATAATATACTGATCTGACTTCTTGTTTTTCTTCCTTGTCTTATATCCCAATGTAGGCTTACCCCAGGGAGTAACAGGAGAGGGCATACCTATAGGAGATCTGCCTTCACCACCACCATGAGGATGATCTACAGGATTCATTGCCGATCCTCGTACCGATGGTCTTTTACCAAGCCAACGATTTCTACCCGCTTTTCCTATGGATACATTTTCATGCTCTATATTACCTACCTGGCCAATAGTTGCTTTACAAAGTATATTAACCATTCGAACTTCGCCAGAAGGAAGACGTATTTGAGCATATTTGCCTTCTTTTGCCATTAGTTGTGCATATGTTCCGGCTGCTCTAGCAAGTTGTCCTCCTTTGCCCGGTTTTAATTCAATACTATGAATTAATGAAGCAATGGCTATATTAATAAGAGGAAGTGTATTTCCATGTTTAATGTCTGCATGTTCTCCGGATTCTATAATATCTCCTACTCTAATGTTGGTTGGTGCAAGTATATATCTCTTTTCACCATCTGCATAATGAAGCAATGCTATATTAGCTGTCCTATTAGGATCATATTCTATAGCTACAACTTTTGCGGGTACTCCATCCTTATCTCTTTTAAAATCTACTAATCTATATTTTCTCTTTGTCCCGCCTCCCCTATGTCGTACAGTTATCCTTCCGTTTGTGTTTCTCCCGCCACTTCTAACCTTATGACTCAATAAAGATTTTTCCGGTTTATTCTTTGTAATATCTTCAAAAGTTAATGCCGTCATAAATCTTCTTCCAGGTGAGGTAGGTTTAAACTTCTTCATTGCCATTATATTCTCACTCCTTCAACAACAACTATTCTACTCCACAACTCCAAATTCATCGATACCGGTTTTGTATCTTTTACTACTTGCAACCAATTTTCCGCCTTTTGCCAGGTATGTTTCAGGTTCAGGATCCGTATCTATTATTACAATAGCTTTCTTCCAATCAGGCCGTTTTCCTTCATGAACTCCCATTCTCTTAATTTTACCTTCATAGTTAATGGTGTTTACTTTTAGAACCTTAACCTGAAAAAGCGTCTCGACTGCTTTTTTTATTTCAGTTTTATTAGCCTTTGAATCTACTATAAAGGTGTACTTTCCTTCTGCGGCTTCTTGATAAGTTTTTTCAGTAATATGAGGTCTAATAATAATATCTTCCGAAAATTTCATTATGCGTACACCTCCTCAACTTTTTGTACTGCATTTTTAGTTATAACGAACTTATCATACTTAAGAATGTCATAAACATTAATGGTATTAACGAATGCAGTCTTAATATTAGGTATATTCCTTGCAGATCTTTCTACATTTTCATTCTTGCCCTCTAATACTATCAAAGTGCTGGAATCTAACTTTAAATTATTTAGTACATTAACCATTTGCTTAGTCTTAATCTGATTAAAGCTCAAATCGTCAAGAACAATTATATTATCTCCTTCTACTTTCGAAGTTAAAGCTGATTTTAACGCTTGTCTTCTTACCTTTTTAGGCAATTTATACTTATAACTTCGCGGTTTTGGGGCAAAAGTTACTCCACCTTTTATCCACAAAGGTGACCTAATACTCCCGTGTCTTGCTCTTCCGGTACCTTTTTGCCTCCATGGTTTTCTTCCTCCGCCTCTCACTTCACTTCTGGTTTTTGTAGATTGCGTCCCTTGTCTTTTATTTGCTAATTGATTTAAGACAACCGTATGGAGCAAATCCTGTTTTACATCGACTCCGAATATTTCATCTTTCAGCTCAATCTCACCTATAACATCTCCATCTATATTATACAGATTTACTTTCGGCATCTATATTCCTCCCTTCCCAAATTATCCTCTTTTAGCCTTGACCGTTTCTTTTATAATTAGCAAGCCACCTTTTGGGCCAGGTACAGAACCCCTTAATAACAATAGATCTCTTTCTTCATCTACCTTAACTACATCAAGATTTTGCACTGTGACCTTATCTCTACCCATATGTCCCGGTAGCTTCTTTCTCTTAAAAACTCTGCCCGGGTCTGAACCGGCTCCCATGGAACCTACTCTTCTATGATAAGTAGAACCATGAGTTTCTCGGCCTCTTGAAAGTCCATAGCGTTTAATAACTCCCTGGAAACCTTTCCCTTTTGATATACCTGTAACATCAACACTATCTCCCTGAACAAACATGTCTGATACTTTTATTTCCTGGCCATTTTCATACTTACCAACATCAGTTGTCCTAAACTCTCTAATGTACCTTTTAGGAGTTATTTTATATTTCCTAAACTCTCCAAGTTTTGGCTTGTTAACATTTTTTTCAGAAATATCTTCAAATCCCAACTTTAATGCAGTATACCCGTCATTCTCCATAGTTTTTTTCTGTACTACTACACATGGGCCGGCCTTTATTACAGTAACAGGAATACTCAATCCTTCTTCATCAAATATTTGAGTCATACCTATTTTTTTTCCTAGTAAATATTTTTTCATTATTATTTCCCTCCAATGGTTATAGGTTCATAAATTGTACTTACTTATTTAATACTTTAAATACTGTTTCATATTTATGAACATGACCAATAATATTCATACTTTACATAGTTTCTTTACAGTTTTATTTCTATATCAACCCCTGCCGGTAAATCTAATCTCATGAGAGCATCTACGGTTTTGGGCGTAGGTTGAAGAATGTCTATTAATCTCTTGTGTGTCCTCATTTCAAACTGTTCACGTGCATCCTTATATTTATGCGGCGATCTCAGTATAGTAACTATTTCCTTCTCTGTTGGAAGGGGTACCGGTCCGGAAACATTGGCACCTGTCCTTTTTGCTGTCTCAACAATTTTATCGGCTGATTGATCTAATATCTGATAATCAAATGCTTTTAACCTTATCCTTATTTTTTGTTTGTTTGCCATATCTAATCCTCCTTATTCTGTTACAAACAACAAGTAATTACTGTACACTACGCCGGGTGTTTCCTATCAAGTTATTTAAAAACCCAGGCTTTATAACTAGGCGTTAATGCTCAGTCTTAACCTGGGGTTAATACTGCTTCATAGTTAACATGCTTACGTAATATCAACATAACATGTACAGTGACTTGTCGCCCGGTTTCTTGAATCGGACATTCTCAATGGAAATTCCCTACCCTAATGGCATTTTGATAGCAACCTTCCATTTCATC
>JGI24501J29690_1002407_pt1 | contig 9539 bp, 4 predicted proteins | sample BioPla2RNA2_FD_29690 | JGI IMG/M metagenome (IMG submission 29690) | reverse complement strand
TGAAGGGGGTGAGGGGGGTGATCCCCCCCCCTCATGGTTTTAAACCCTGACTACTTTACCGGTATTACTGCTACATTGGATAACGGTTTGATGCTTTCCCAGTTCTCCCAGACGAAGGCTTTTACCTGATAGTTGCCCTCCGCAGGGATTCTAAACCCGGAAGTAAGCCTCTCCACTGTACCAGGTGCCACACTTTTGGCGCTGTAGGTGTAATTGATCATCATGTTTTGGTCGTTATAGAGTGCTATGACTAATAGGATATCCTGTGCCTGATCTGAGTTATTAGTGGCCACAGCTGTTACATCTGCATCCTCTCCCAGATTAAAATAATCCGGAGTGTCCAGAATATAAACTGTAAACTGTTGTGCTGCATTATATGTGACGGTAAAACTCTCAGTCGCCTTGTTGCCTGCACTGTCTTCGGCCTCTAACACTATGATATTCTCACCCTCATTCAGCTGAACAGTATAGAAGCCGTTGACCCCTGTGGCTATCTCGTCATTTACTTTTACTGTTATCGGAACTGCGCCGTCCACATCATCTGTGGCACTGGCGGTAAAGGCCATTTCGGATACGGTTACTGTCTTGTCTTCCAGGTCGGTGGTGATTACCGGTGCTTTGGTATCGACATTTAGATTTATGCCAAACTCTTTTTTTGCATCATTGATGGCCACAACCCCAAGGTATTCTTTGCCCAGGGGCAATGAAAAGCTGATGGATGCTTTGCCTTCCCCATCGGTTTTAAACTGGTCGATATAATACCGGTTGGAACCGCTGGTGACCAGCAGCATCACCGGCTCATCCGGGTATTCTGTTGCTATCTGCAGAGTAACCATGCCACTATCACCAATACTGATTTGGATATTGATCTCATCAACACCTGATGCCGTGGTCACCTCCAGCTTCACGGGTTCAGCCTGCAGATTGCCGCTTGTGTCCTTGGCAATCACATAGACATCATAGGCCTGTCCAGGTATGAGCCCATTGACGGTTTCAATGACCTCATCGGTACCGGAAATAACTACTGATGCCCAATCTGCATAGTCTGTGCCCGGCGCAGTGCCAGATGCCACTACTTTATAGTAGGCAGTGCCCGGTTCGTTTTGCTTAAGCTTTAAGTTAAAGCTGGCTGCGGTAATCTCCTCTGCCTTCGGATAGCCGCTGTCGAACACCGGCGGTGTGATATCAGAGGCCGACCCGCTGACGGTAATGGTTATGGATGCCGGCCTGACTGCGCTGGCCTCGCCGAAAACATCCCACCCCTCACAGCTCACTTCGTAGGTACCCGGCGTGTCAAAGGTAATGGCAGCTTTGCCTTCAGCATCTGTCTGCAGCGGTTTTCCACCCACCTGGTATGGCTGTCCGTTGACCAACAGAGTGGCATTGGCAATGGGTTGGACAACGGTTTCTCCCACACCGCTGGCGCCGGACAGGTCGGTGGTTTCGCCGCTCAGAGTGAAGTTTACCGTTTCGCCGGCATTAATCTCATCCCGGTCGGCTTTAAAGTCGGTATACCAGATGTCAAAGCCGCTGGAGGAATAATACCAGACAACTTCATCACCATCATCCAAAGCATAGGCCTGGGAACCGTAGTTAGGCAGCCAGCCGTTGACGCGGTACAGCCAGCCGGACATGCCGCCATGACCGAATTCGCGGTCACCGCCGATCATGGCCACGTAAAGGCTCCATCCATAGTCCTGCACATCGAATTCATCGAGACCGTCTTCTGCGGATGGATCATGCTTGCTGTAGCCGTTATCCATCAGTGCCTTGAGCAGGATATGCAGGGCTGTGGGCCCCTCTTCAAATCTTTCCATATCCCAGCCCTCACTCCAGGGATTGGCGGATGAGCCCGTCGCCGGGTTCAGATAAGTTTCGCCGGCCTTTCCCAGATCAAAAAGCTTCAGGGTGATCTTCGTTCTGGGAATGATGGTCCGGTCATAGCCCTCCACACGCAGATAAGCCGTCACCTCCCGGTCGTAATTTATGGGAGGAGGAACCGGTATTATATTCCCATGATAGAGGATAGGGGTTTTGAAATAATCGTCGCAATAAGGAGCGTTCAAACCAACGGCCAGAAAATCTCTCCGAGCAAAAACATTAAAGTCATAGACCGTCACAGCCAGAAAATTTCCGTCAGACTTTTTTATCAGATACCAGTTGCCGTCATTCTTCCTCAAATACAGCTTGCCGTCCATGACGGAGTAGAGGTCGTCCAAGGCTGTGCCTTCGATTTTCGAAGGAGAGAGAGGCGCCTGACCGAGGCTGGTCCAGGCCCCGCCGGGCGTGCCCTGCCAGGTTACCTCCCTGCCGTAGCAGACGATGATCTTGTTGTCTGTGGTCTTCCCGATACAGGTGGCGGCTTTCCCTGAGACCACTTGAGCCCAACCGCTGCCATCAAAACAGTGCAGCCCGTCCGCTGTGCCAGCATAGATGTTGTTTGCAGAAAGCCCTCCCAGGCAGGTCACTTTTTTACCGCTAAAGTAGTCCACCAGGTTCCAGGCTGACCCATTGTAATGGTATAGCCCTGCATCGCTTCTGGTAACATAGACATCGTTGGATGCAGTACCCCAGACCCGGGAGGGGTTGTCCACCCCTTCTACGGGAGTCAGATTGGTTCCGTTATATAGATAGAGCTTGTTATTGTTGATGAGGTAGGTGTTGGTCTTGCTGCTGCCCCAGATGTCGCTGAATCTGTAAGTGCTGTCGCTGTATCCGGAATAGATGCACGACCATTTGTCGTTTCCAGTGTAAGTCACCAGGGAGCCGTAGACACTGATGCCGTACATCTCCTCCGGAGAGAAGACCATGAGCTTGGTGATGCCCTCCTTGACATAATCGAATACACCAAATTCACTGGAAGACGGCTGCAGTTCGATCTTGTAGGGCTGCATTTCCCGGAAATCATAGTTTTGTATATATACTCCGTCGGCATTAGCGCTTGGCTGCACAAGCATCAGCAGTCCGGATATCAGCACAAAAAGGGCAAACAAACCGATTACTATTTTCCCAAAAGAGACTTTAAATTCTTTCATCTGTTTTCACCTCCGTTACTCAAGCAACTTCCAAAATCAGCGGGGATTCCAGCAGCGGCTTCATATTCTCGAAGGTATCCCACACGAAGGCCTTGATGCTGTAACTGCCCGAAGAAGGGATTGTAAATCCTCCGCTCATTGTTAACTGTTCACCGGCTAAAACTTCTCTGGACACATATGAATATCTTTCCATACTATTATTTGTATTGTCATAGAGACAGATGATCAGGGTAGCCTGCTGGGAAGCGCCGGTGTTGTTGGTCATCTTCACTGTTACATTGGCATCACTGCCCAGAGAGAAGCCCCCTGAACCGATTCTCTCGATGGAGAATCCTGTCTGAGTGCTCCCCTGGGTGGTCACGTCCAGTCTCACAGGCGCCGCCTGCATATTGCCTGCCGTGTCTTTGGCAATAACATACACGTCATAGGCCGTACCGGGGGTCAGAGCGCTGATGGGGACGCTCACTTCTTCGGTATCCGGTATAATCACGGCTGTCCAGCTCGCATAATCGCTCCCGGGATCCGCCCCATCCGCAACTACCAGGTAGCAGGCGGTGCCGGGCTCATTCAGCTTGAGCAGCAGATCAATGCCCTCTGCGGTAATGTTGGCGGTTTTGGGGTAGCCGGTATCGAATACCGGGGGTATGGTGTCCGCGGCATAGGTTATGGTATAGGCGGCTGTGGCTGTGTTGCCGGACTCATCTGCGGCTTCGATATAGATGGTGTTGGCACCCTCAGCCAGGGTGGCGGTGTAGCTGTAGCTGCCGTCGCCCTGGGCAGTGCCTGTCAGCACTGTGCCGCTCTCTCCGCCGAGTTTAACGGTAGGCACCACCGGACCATCCACCTCGTCCTCCGCCTTCACCGTAAAGGTGTAGCTGCTGTGGGTGACGGTGCAGTCAGATGCGGTGGTGGTAATCACCGGCGGCGTTTGGTCTCCTTCGGCCATTTTTGATAGTTTGAACATACCGGAGAGTTCAGTGCCGTCATTCACGCAGGAATATATGTTTCCGTCAGAATCTGCTAATATATTCGAAGTAACATGATAGTAATTACCTTCGTACCCAAAACCTGAAGGCCTGTCTAGCGTCCACCACTTCTGCCCGTCATTGAAATAATAATAACCGCCATTAGCAATCAGGATTCCACTGCCGATAACAGAGTTGTTCTTTACGGCAACACCAGAATTGTATTCGATCTCATCAGCATGGAATTCATAATTCCATTGTCCGTTTATATAGCTGTATACATTGCCCCTGTCAGGCTCTTGAAAGCTGGCCATGACCTGTGAATCATCTTCGGTAACACAAAGGGTAGGTTTACCAATACGCTGTGGCGTTAATTCATTTGGAGAGATGTTTTCCCAGGTGCCGGCAGTCATGTTATATCTATACAGCACTGAATTTCTTGAATCATCCATACCCGCAAAATACATGAATTTGGATGTGCATTCTCCTTGAAAAAAGACTGCATCTGGTAAACTGCTATCTAAATCTACTTTTTTCCATGTGTTGGATGCAGCATCATATTTCGCCAGACCTGTACCAAAGGCATATAGATCATCTCCTCTGCCTGTTACTCCATAGGGCCTTAATATTTCACAATTCATCCGGTCGCTCACAACACCTTCCGTGCACCTTCGTAAATAGAAAGCTCTTTCACTTTCGACATATTCAGAAAAGAAGAAATCCCCTTCTGAAACAACATAAGCAGAATATACAGCATAACCGAAATCTGTAGTGGTTTCTGTATTTGTATCCACTATATCAGCATTGGCGGTATGCCCTTTCGCAAAAAGGACTTTACCCGAACCTATAGAATATAAAGCAACTGCACCATTATTGCTAATCTTCTGCCAGGCATACCCGGTCAGCGGTTCCATCTCCGGTTCGCCGGTATTGGCGTCGGAATTCATAACCAGCATAGGCAGCAGTCCCACCATTAGGACCGCTATTGCAAGCAACAGCGATTTAAGCCAATACTTTTTTGCCCAGTTTGACAACAATGTTATCCCTCCCAGAATTTAATAAAATCTCAGTCAAGCGATCCCCGGCCAGTTCACAAACTGTTTCAGTGCCATAAACTGCCGGTCAAAGAGCATGTCCCGGGCGGGGTCGCCCCCGCCCGGAATATGGATATGATCTTGGTCTAATACAAGGCGTAAAGATAGCCGCTGTCATTGCCGAAATACAGATCTCCGTTGGCTGCCGCAAAGCCCTGCAGTGTGAAGTCGCCGCTGGTGAAGGTCCATATGGTTTTGCTTTTCCAATCATAAGTAGCAGTATCATAATAGTAATGGACACAATAGGCCTTGCCGCTGCTTGAATTCTCTGTGACATATATGTAGTAATTATAGTCGTCTGCCTTGTACACCACCGGGGAGGACTGCACCTTTCCAATGCCTGTGCCAATTGAAACCGGGGTTTGCAGATTGCCACCTGAGATCCTTGAAACACTTAAGCCTCCGGCTCCGTAGAACACCTTATCGTCGATCCTCACCGGTGATGAGGTTGAATAATTAACACCGGAAGCCCTCACCCCCGCTCCTCCGGAGGTGATGATGTGAGTCGAGGAATTATAGTTAAGCTGGTAGAGGTAGCCGTCATAGTCGACCACATAAAGCTTATCTTCATTGGTGCCCGGCACATCGTAATAGTTGATGGTGGTACGGATGTGGGCAGAGCTTGACGTATTGATGTCGTAGGGCTGAATCCCTGGGGTAGTGGAGTCCTGGTCGACCTCCACCGCGTTGCCGTTGTTGTCCGGTTCCAGCATAACCACATGAACCTTGCCGTCCTCATCCCCGAAGATGGCCGCGTCGTTGACGACAGCCGCTCCGGCCCAGTAATAACCTGAAGGAGCACCATTGGTATACTCCCATTTTTTGGTGCCGTTAGCCGCATTGATGCAGAAGTACTTAGCGCCGGTGCTGCTGGTGTAATTGCCTAGCAGCAAGTATGAACCTGTGGCATTCTGATAGTACTTCAGCGGCGTATTGGCTTGACCGGATTCCTTCAGATTACAGAAGTTGTTATCCACATCCAGCGTCCCGGTCCCCAGACCGGTAACCTTCTTTAACCCCATACTCTGGGCAATGATCTGGCAGTCGGTGAAGCAGCAGGTAGCGGTGGAACTGCTGGCAGGTTGATAGTCAAACACAAATCTGACGGTATAGTTTTGGTTTGAATAGGGGAAGTAGGTGTTGCTGATGTTTTCATTAACAGGAACCCAATCGTTGTAGATAGCGGACGAAGTGGTATAAATCGTGTTCCAGGTGCTAGTGCCTTCCCTTTTTACCATAACCTTGACATCGTGCTGAGCCGGTGCTGAGCCGGTGTACTTCTGCAGGAATGAAAAGGCCAGGCGCACATTAGACGCCAGGGGAACGCGCACTGTCTGCTCCAGATAGCCATCTCCGTCGACCACGTCATTCTCGTAGATCTTGGCACAGGTCTTGCCTGACTCTGTAGCTTGGGAAAATTCGGGGGAGCCGGCATTACTTCCTGTTGTCCAATCAGCAAGGCTTGTGGTGAAATCCTTATTTTTGGTCTGGTTGAAGTGGGTGTTGACACCCAGGAAGATGCTGCTGCCGTCCGATGCGGGCGTACAGAGCTGGAAGCCTCCGATATCGACATTCTCGGATGCATTGATCGTTAAATTGCTCCCATTCCGGTAGCACTCATAAATATGCTGAAACGGAAATACATAGACAAAACCAGTAGTTGACGACGGGGGCGTTACAAAGATCGGTGTGGAGTCGATGCCAAAGAAGCCACCGTGCTCTAAATGCACAGAGGCGGAACTGGGAGTTGTAGTGGGCGGCGCCTCTGATATAATCCCGCTGTTGTACTGATTATTCTGGAATTGCGGCCAGTCCGCGGCATAGGCCATAAAGCCAAACGACATTATGACCATGATAACCGCCACAATCAATAATAGTTTTTTCATGTAAAATCTCCTCCTTTCAATCGGTTACATTAAAATGGTTACTTGTTTATAGCCATTTTAGAGACGATATGCCTTGAAAAACGCGGACAAAACTAGTATATTATCTTCTAAGAACATTTTTTAAGGATTTAAAGCTTACTCTACCATGGGTACTGCTTCCTTTTAAAATGTTCTTTTTCTTACAAGCAATGACACCACCTCCCTTCTGCTTCGCCTGTTAACCATACCCCGGTATTTAGTCCTTTACCTATGCTATCAAGGTGCAGCAATTGCATAACCCCTAATTCAAAATATAATAACAGGCTTTCTCCAGGAGCCTACGTTCTCCAACCCTCCGGCAGTTGGTCCGCTGGTAAAGTATTTGCTTTTGACGCTTACAAAAGCCAGAGTGGGCATCCTTACATAAGGTACCTGCAGCGCAGCATTACCGCTGCTGTCGGACACCGCCGCAGCCAGTTCCATCCCATCACAGGCCCTGTTCAAGGTGACGGTGGCGCCTTCAAGGCTGGTAAAAGGAAGCAGGTTCCAGGACACAGTATCTTCGTATTTTTGTCCCTTCACGCTGACGTTGATGGTCTGGCCTTCCCAGTAGATGTAATTAATGCTGCTGTAGTTATCCATAATGGTGTACCAGCTCTCAGCCGGAAGGGTATAGTACCAGGTTACCTTGTCTCCGTTATGAAGCACGCAGGTATCCACTGAATCCCAGGGCATTGTATCCCCTCCAGGGTTGGCAGGCTGGTCTTCCGCCTTCCACAGTCGGTAGGCCCAACCGGAGTAGTACAGGTTGTCAGGCTCAAAGTGCTTTTCCTGCTGTCCACCGATTTCGGATATATATGGGCCGTATTGGGTTTGAGTAACGGTGTAGCTTATGTCCCTGTCAGCGCAAACTTTCTCCAAAGCGTCCAGTACAGTGTAGCCTGTGTCATCATTGAGCCTGACCAGGCAGTCGTTTAGGATCACCCCGCCGCTGCCGTCATCATAGCCCAGAATCCTCATGCTCACCCAAATGTTATCGCCGCATATGCAGTCGGCGGATGCATTTCCATCCTCAGCAATGCCGGCAAAAGCAAAAGAGCTAAACACGGTCATAAGCAGGACCACTGCAATCAGCAGGGCTGCTGCTTTTTTCAAACGTAATGGTTTTTTCATTTTACAAACTCCTCCCGTGATAATCTTCAGGGTTCATTCCTTTACTTGCTCATTTCTTTTTAATTTCTCAATGGAACCACCCTCTTTCCCTGCCTGATCCCTGCAGACCCGCCGGAGACGGAGATGCCCAGCAGTGCCATTCCCAGACCCAGCAGCACCCAGAACACCGGTGCTACTGATACCACACTGTCATTAAAAAAACCAGCGCTTAGATAACCGGTGATACTCACCAGAATGGCCTTTTCCAGATCTGAGAATCTCCCGCATCCCTTTTGGAGCAGAGACTTCAGACTTCCCACCAAATAAACGCCAACCATCATCAAAAAGCTGATCAGGGATATTACGCCTGTATTGATAGCGATTTGAAGATAGAGGCTGTGGGGTTTGTCCACCACTATGAACGGATTGCCCAAAAAGATCAGCTTGCCAGCTACATCACTTTGGGGGAAATAAAAGGCATAGGTATCGGGACCAAATCCCTTGACGACGGTTTGCCTTAAAAGCGGCAGACTCCTCGACCAGATATAGCCCCTGCCGGAGCCAAGCCTCTCCTTCCCTTTAAATCCCCACTTTTCAGCCGCTGCCGGGCTTATCTCCCTGCCTCCGGAGTCAATCAGTTTAAAGCCGTCCGTATTAATTTTGAAGACTATATTCCCTTCCTCCAGCATCATTTTCAAAAGCATCTTTTCGGTATCCACCCCAAATTTAAAACCTTTGAAACGACTATCCTTGATATTAAATATGCCACCATCGCTTGCTATGTTGAGCGTCCGTCCCCCGGAGTCCAGGAAACTGATGCTGTCCCCTGCCAAAATCACCTTCAGCATGTCCTCCGCGGTCATAATTTCGATGACATTACCTTTTACCTTGATTTCTTGAAGAGACTTCGCTGCGCTCTCAGAAAGTACCTCGCTCAAATTTGTTTTAAAGGAGAAGAATTCACTTGTAATACGCCCGGAGGAGGCATAATCCATCGCCAGCAGTATGAACCCGCAGCATAATATGAGCAGCAGGTTGCCAGCGAACCTACAGGTAAACTCAGCTCTGGAAAGGATCAACAGCAACACACAGGCGGCAAATGCTCCCAGCATACCCGCACTGGACTTACAGCCCATCAGGTTAAAAAACATCAAACAGCAGAAAAGCCCCTCAGCTATTCTATATTTCCTGCCTGAGTGGATGAAAATGGCCACTGAAAAAGGAAAGGCCATAGCCATATAGCTGCCTACATAATTGGGATTGTACAAAGTGCCATATATGTCAAACTTGCCGAACCGGAAACCTATATCTTGCAAATATGATGGAGCATCTGCAAGAATGATGATTTTTTTGCCCAGATTGCTGGCAAAGAAATCCGCTCCGACAAACTGTGACACCCCTATCAGCCCCAGAATTACAGCAGATACG
>JGI24501J29690_1006017_pt1 | contig 9671 bp, 5 predicted proteins | sample BioPla2RNA2_FD_29690 | JGI IMG/M metagenome (IMG submission 29690) | reverse complement strand
CGCCTTTTTCTTACAATCAATGAGATGTAGAAAATTTTAAAATTTATTAAAACTCATTAAGAGAATAGGTAGAAGACAAGATCTTTCGCCTGTCACATATAACTATAAAACTACTTGTTCCTCTATAAATTCTTCAAAGCTATCTATATCGTCAAAGGCTACTTCATTGCCTAGAGCCTCAAAGTGTTTCCTTCCACATTTAATTTTAGCACTTTCCAATGGTCTTAGAGCATCAAACATAATATCAGCCTTGGTTTCCAATACAAAGTAGAGCTTATCCTTGCCGTCTATTTCAATAAGCACTACCCAGTCAGGGTTATAAGTACCTAGTGGGGTTGCAATAGTAAACCAGTTAGGCAACTTTGCGTAGAGCTTAATGTTTTTATTGTTCTCAAAACTGGTAGCGAAGCTTTCTTCGTTAGCACTATCATAGACTACATACTCATATACAGACTTCTTGCTTTCTATCATATTCTTGGATAAGTAGCCTGTAAGCTCCTCTGTTTCAAAGAGTTCTTGAGCATAATACTCGTCGTCACCTATCTTGGTGTATTTAATACCATCAACTATCATATGCCTCATTTTAGCTGATATTATCTGGACTACCTGCTCCATATACCTTTGAGGATTTTTCTTGAACAAGTCAATAGTCTTGCTTTTTAATAGTATCTCCACAATAGTTTTTCTTGTTAGATTAGTTTCATTCTGAAGATAAGCAATGATATCAGGTATATTCTCCTGTAAATTGTTCAATCCTACTGCATATCTATCTGATTCCTCAGCTACTACACCACCAGCACTTATATCAAGTCCTGCCTTAGTATATATTAGTTTGGCAGAGCTTACAGAAAGGCTATTCTGCATTTCTTTGCAACATTCATCGATTAGCTTCTCACTATCAAAATCAACAGAATAGGTGGTCTTATACTTAATCCTATCCCATAAATCCTTGAACTCAGGGTCAAGGTAAACCTGTTTATTCAGCTTGATGCTCTTTTTATCGCTATTATTCTTAATATTAAGAGTACTACAAACTTTTCTTGCAAGAGCTGTAATCTCTACTTTTACAGGTTCAAATTCTTCAGATATCTTTATGTCATTATTCTTTATGGCAATCTTTAGCTCATCTTGTACCTTTCCTGCCTCATCGATATATCCATTGTCTAAGAACTGTTTATAGATAGCTTCTGAAGCCTTCTGCCCTAAGTATTTCTCGCTTCCATCGTCCTGCTTTACTGGGATATTAGCGAATAAATGACTTTCTACTATACCAAACTTGATACCTGTTTCAGTTTCGTATTCTTTTTGTAGAGCTTCTGCAAAGTCCTCGTAGCTTTCATTAGCCATGACAGTCAGAGTGTTAATAGAAAAGCCATGTTGACGCTCACCATCTTGATTCACTGCAAGGCGTAGTCCACGCCCGATTTCCTGACGTTTTTTGACTTCGCTCTTAGTTTCATTTAGGGTACATATCTGGAACACATTAGGGTTATCCCAGCCTTCACGAAGTGCAGAGTGGGAGAATATAAACCTAAGCTTAGTATCAAAGGATAGGAGGCGTTCCTTGTCCTTCATAATCAAGTTGTAAGCGTCCTCATCATCCAGTGTTGACCCACTAGTATCTTTAAAAACACCTTTCTTATCTGCTGAAAAATAACCATTATGGACATCTTCAGCAGCAGTATCTAAATCAATATCCTTAAACAAGGTATTGTACTTAGGCTTTTTAATAAGGTCAGTGTAATGTTTCTCAAAAAGTTCTGCATAGATACCCTTCTGAGGGTTGCCATCTTCATCATAATAACGATAATTAGCAACACGGTCTATAAAGAAAAGACTAAGTACCTTAATCCCTTGCTTATTTAATACCAGTTCCTTATTTAAGTGTTCTTCTATTGTTTTCCTTATCTGTTGCTCCTTTATTGCCAAATCGTCTACATCACCAATTGGCTTTCCTATACGTAAAATATCTGATTTGCTTGTAAAATCAACATATTCATTTCCTTCTTCACAATAAATCTCATTGACAATATATCCTTCGTAGACATCACGACCTTTAGACTTATCATAAAGGTCATCTCCTTGTCTAACTACTACTGGCTTGCGCTTAACTACACCTTTATTATCTTTCACATCTAGCTCAATTCTCGCTGTTATAGGGGACTTCTTATTGTTTACGGATAAAAGCTTCAAGTATGCCTTATTGTGGTAGTCCTTGGTTTCAAATCCTGCAACTTCAATTTGCTTAACAAGCTCCAAATTGTAGCTATCTACTGCATCCAGCTTATAGACAAGATTATGCTTTTCCACATGGGTGGCAGAGTAGCGTAAGGTACATAAAGGGTTTAGTGACTTAATGGCTTCCTTAGACTTAGGAGTGGTATCTACTGATTGTGGCTCGTCTATAATAACAAAAGGGCGAGTTTCCTGTATCAGTTCAATAGGTTTCATACCGTTTAATCTATCATTAGGTCTATGAATGATGTTAGCCTTGGTTTCCTTGGTGGGGTCTGTAAAACTCCTTCTAAAGGCGTCTATATTGATAACCATAATTTCTATGTTATCGCTTACTGCAAAGCTTCTGACCTGTTCTAGCTTACTACTATCATAGACAAAATAGTTGTAGATTGTATTATCAAATAAATCCTGAAAATGCTCTTTTGTAATCTGTAAAGACTTATAAACACCTTCTTTAATAGCAATGCTGGGAACAACAATAATAAACTTGGAGAAACCATAGTTTTTATGCAGTTCGAGTATTGTTCTAAGATAGACATAGGTCTTACCTGTACCCGTTTCCATATCTATATCAAAGTCATATTTCCCAGCCTTTAGTCCCTTTGTCTGTGGTAGACCATTCCTTAGCTGAATTTCTTGCAAGTTTTCTAAAATCTCATCTTCGTCAAGTTCAAGCCTGTTTCCGATACCATTGGTGCTATCATACAAACCTATTTGTCCATTATAGGATGTTACTGTAAAGTTAGTCTGCATAGGGGTTTGACCTCTAAACAAATCAACAATGGAGGCTATGGCTTGATGCTGATATTCTAAATTTTTATCAAATTGTAGTTTCATTTAGTCCATACCTCCCTATATAGTTATAAATTCTTCAATTCCACCTGACTTAAGTATCTCCTTGATATTGGTCTTATTGCTGTCTGTCTTAAACCCATTATCCTTAAATACAACTCTAGTGCTTTCAGGTGCTAATTCTTTCACCTTTTCAAAAATGCCTTTGGCAACATCTGTCGTTATATCATCATCAAGACAAATCATTAGCATGCCAATGCCGATAGAATAAACCTTCTTCTGAGCAATGGTAAACTCGTCAACAGGATAGGTTAAGTCAAGACCGTACTTAATCATTATCTCATAGACTACGTCCAGTTCTGTCCTGCCTTCTACATAGTTTTCTACATAATCCATTAACGATTGCTCTAAATCATTATAGTCCGGTTGCCACTTACGTATATTTGAAGTGTCAAGCTTAAGTACTTTAAAACCAACGTCGAGGTTCAGTGCTTCTAAGCCTTTTTCTTCTTTGATTTTTTCTCCTGCACGGCGAATACGCTCCTTACCTATTTCACAGATATTCGTATAGCCTGCTTTGTAAGCATCAGATTTTTCATCGGTGGTCTCTGGAAGTTGAACCATAATATATTTACGATTTCCGCCATCTTCTGCATTAAGTTGCATAACTGCGTGGGCTGTGGTAGCAGAGCCAGAGAAGAAGTCGAGGATTATCCCATCATTCGTATTAAGAGAACTCAATAGTTTAATTATCATTTCAGGTGGTTTGGGAAAATCAAATATTTCTGAGCTACCAAATAACTCACGAAGATATTGTCGTGCCGATTGATAGTTTAATTCTTTATCTAACCATACGCTTTTTAATTTTTCTCGCTTTATAGACCCATCCGGAGATTCCAATGGGTCAATTCGATATATGTCAAAAGTTCTTTCTCCATTACGTATTATCTCTTTTCCATAGAGGTCAGATATGCGCTCCTTTGCTGTATCAATCCCCCAAGTCCATCTGCTTTCCTCTCCATCGGGACGCAAAGGTAAAACCTCAATGAAGTGCGTTTCAGTCTTATCTACAGAAACGCTATTATCATTTGGATTCACATATAAAGGATAAAACATATTCGGTCTATCAGAACGACGCCAGTCACCACCCCGCTTACGTAACCCAAGTAAACGTGCCTTCTTACCATTTTCTAATGTAAAGTTAAACTCAGAATCATCATCATCACGTTTTTGTCCAACAATGCTGTATATACCTTGTGGAGATTTGGCGTAGCAAACCAGATATTCATGTTCGCGAGATATTCCAAATGGCTCTTGAGAGCCCCTAGGATTTGAGCGCATTATTACATCAGCAACATAATTATCCTCTCCAAACACCTCATTACAAATCTTTTTAAGATTTGCTACCTCATTATCATCAATACTAATAAAAATAACCCCATCATCTGTAATTAAATTTCTTGCCAGCCTTAACCTTGGATACATCATATTAAGCCAATCGGTATGATAACGACCGCTAGTTTCTGCGTTTGTACTTATTGCCTTGCCGTCATTATCAATTTGCCCTGTGATTTTCTTATAGTTTTCAAGACTGTCATGAAAATCATCTTTATATACAAAGTCTTTTCCTGTATTGTAGGGCGGATCGATGTATACCATTTTAACCTTACCATAATAACTCTTTTGTAAAAGTTTCAACACTTCAAGGTTATCACCCTCTATGTAAAGGTTCTGAGTGGTATCCCAGTCTTTACTTTCCTCCTTACAAGGTCTAAGAGTACCTAGTGACGGTGTTTGAGATAGACGCAAGGCTCGTCCCTTACCATTCCAAGTAAAGTTATAACGCTCATTGCCATCTTCTACATAGTCACCTAGTACCTGTTGTAATTTTCCAAAGTCAATCTTGCCCTCTGTAAAGACTTCAGGAAACAGCTGTTTCAGCTTCCCAATATTTTCTTCCGCTATGTCAGGGGTTTTACCATCTAAAGTTGTGGTTTTCATTCTATATCTCCTCCTAGTAATTTTTCTTTGTTCTGTTCTAATCGCTTTATCTCAATATTCAGCTCCATCTTGCGGTTAAACTGGCTTTCTTTGTGTAGTTTAGAGCGAAGACTTATTATCTTTTGCTCAATCTCTTCAACCTTGGCAGTAATCTCTCTTGCTTTAGCACCTGTAATTGTGTCATCTGTAGGCATAATCACTGACAGGTTGTAAACGCTAATCGCATCCACAATATCGCTGTAAAGCGTATAGAAGTTGGTAAACCGCATTTGCTTTATGTCCAACTTAGACAATAAAGCACTGTCACTCTCCAGCCAGTCTGTTGAGATAAATTCCTCTATGGTATTCTTACTGCTGTCGCTTTGGTTTGTCCTCTGATGAGCCACATAAAACTTGACCTTGCCTTCTAACCTAAAAATCAATACCATAGGGTAGGGAATTGTCCGCATAATGATTTCAGCGATTCGATATAGCTTATAATCTTTATGTAAAAGGACTTCAATTACCTCAACTTCAGGGTATTCTCGCACTTCGTCCTTATAGGCCGAAATATTTATGGTTTCAGGTTTCAGACAGTAAAGCCAAGTTATCTTACTTATGGTATCTGTAAATAAGGATTTATCGTTAGTCGACAAGTCAGCATTTTCGTAGAATAGTTTTTTATAAATCGTATTACCAATAAAGCAGCTATCAGGGATGTTCAGGCACTTGTACATGTCCATAACCTATCTCCTCCCTTAGCTTTTCAAGACTAAGAATGTTATCAACTCAAAGTCTTCAATACCGTCAAATAGGCTTTTCTGCATGGTTGTGCCACCTTTGCTAAAGAGGCTTGACACGCCAATGTCCTGCTTTTTACCTATTATGTTTTCTATCGATGCTTCTAATAAATCCGAGTAATGTTCCATTCTACGGCCGTCATTGGTTTCTTTGTTAAACTCCTCAACCAACTCTTTTAATACTTCATTCTTACCAGAGCATAGCTTTTTATAGTAATCAAGAATCTTCTTGGCATGTAGGAAAGATAGCTGCACCTGTCCATCATCCGTGATATAAACCATATAGTAAGGGAATAAAGGATTCTGCTCTTTGGTTTGCTCTTTACCCATAACTTGTCTTAGCGTAAATATAACTCCCGGCTTAACAACATCGCTGATGCTTTCGTCAATTTTAGCAACGGCATACATCCCATTTGGAGCCTCATCTAAGGTTTTCCTCTTGGTTTTCATGTATTCCATCAGTTCAATTTTGAAGTCATTAAAGGTCAGATCTGTAATCGAAATAGCACCTGAGATATCTTCTAAGTCTACAACTTCATTCTGTAACTTTTGAAGTTGCTTTTTACGATATTCAAGGTCTTTCATTTCCTTATTTGCATTTGTTTCGATTACATTCTCTTCACCAGTGGCTGAAACGTCTAATAAAACCATTCTGCCTTTGACACGCTGCTGTAGATTGATATACTCGTCCAAATCTTTCGTCGGCCAAAAGTTTACCAACTTTATGTGTTGATTCAAAGAACCAATACGGTCAATACGTCCAAACCTCTGGATAATCCTTACAGGATTCCAGTGTATGTCGTAGTTCACCAAGTAATCGCAGTCTTGCAGGTTCTGCCCTTCAGAAATACAGTCAGTTGCAATAAGCACATCGATATATTCATTTACCTCCGGGAAAATCTTAGAGCACTCCTTTGAAATCGGGGAGAAGAGGGTCAGAACAGTATTGATATCTGTTATTTTCACAGACTTTCTCAGTTCCTTTGGTATTGGTAAGGTAGAATGATTATCACCACTACCTGTAACTATGGCAGAATAAATACCTTTGCCAGCAAACTCCTCAGATAAATGCTTGTATAAATACCTGGCCGTATCAGCAAATGCTGTAAATACAATTACTTTCTTATTGTCAGGATTTATAGGGTTATTTATCTTGTTTTCGATTAGAGTTCTCAGTTCTATTAACTTTGCATCCCTATCAGGTGTCACATTTATAGCTTCAAGTAAGATTGTTTCAAGCTTGTCCTTATCTGCAAGTAGGTCTTGTTTCCACTTTATAAGGTCCATATCTTGCAGTAAAACCTTAACATTGTTACCGAACATCATGCTTTCAAACTCAGGGTCATCTATATCTATTTCGCTGATATCCATTTCTGCATCATAGTCCAGCTGACGTTGCTCTATGGCCTCAATGGTCCTATCAATTTTATTAAGAATATTTTCAACCGTTAAAGCAAAGGAATTGATAGAGCTTTCCAATCGCTTTAATATGCCAACCCGCATTAGGCCGACTAAACTTTGCTCTCTATCTATCTGTCTAAATACGCTATTATTCGAACCCACTACCATATCATACTTTTTCTCATAGGCGACTCTTTTCTCTGGGAGTACGTAGGTCAAAGGTGAGTATACGGCAAGGGTAAGCTTTTTAATCAGTTTGTTGATTTCCTCTATCGGAGGGAATTCCCCTTCTGTATCAATAACCGCATATCGATTTTCCGGGGTCATTCTTGTAGGGAATTTACCTATTTCATCTAAATTGTAATACTTCTCAATATGCTTTCGGGACCTGGCAATAGTAACGGTATCCAACAATTTGAAGTAGTCCAACTCCATCATATTAACGAAAGCTTCGGTTGTTCTTTGCTGATCTGGAAGCTCAGACCACTTATTAAAAACGGTCTGTGCTTTTCTAAGAATAAGTTCAAGATTATCAAGTCCCACACTTGCGAAAGCATCATTTCGTCCTTCTGTAATAAAGGCTATTTGGTTCTTGATATCATTCATTCTATTGTTTACTGGTGTTGCAGACAGCATTAAGACCTTCGTCTTTACCCCTGACTTAATAATGTCATTCATCAAACGCTCATATCGAGTGATACGTCCTTTAACTGGCGGATTGTTTCTAAAGTTGTGACTCTCGTCAATCACAACGAGGTCGTAATTTGACCAATTGAGCGTAGCAAGGTTTATTTCTCCTGAATAGCCACTTGTTCTGTTCAAATCAGTATGATTGAGGACATCGTAATTGAACCTATCACCAGAGAAGATATTACGTTTATCGTTCATGGTGTAGATTGTCCAGTTTTCACGCAACTTCTTAGGTGCTATAACAAGTACCCTGTCATTTCTAAGTTCGTAATATTTCATAACAGCAAGAGCAGTGAAAGTTTTTCCAAGTCCTACGCTATCCGCTATGATACAGCCATTATATTTTTCAATTTTATCGATGGCTCCCATAACACCATCCTTCTGGAACTTATAAAGCTTATTCCAGATTAGAGTATCCTTAAAACCTGTTCTGCTCTTAACAATATTATCTTCTGTTAGCTCATCAAGATAGTTGTTGAAGATATTGTAGAGCGTAACAAAGTAGACAAACTCAGGTGTGTTTTCTTTATAGAGGATACGCATTTGCTCAAGCACCTTGTCTTTTACATCCTGTACAGCAGCAGTATTCTCCCATAATTCATTGAAGGCTTGTAAAAAACCAATCGTATAGTCCTTGCCATATAAACACATATTGCTGTCTAATCTGTTAGAAGGTGTAATACCAAGTCCATCAGAAGTAAAATCAACTGTTCCGTTTATCGAAACATTGTCTTCAGGATTTTCAATATAAACCAGCCTTGGTTGTGCAGGATTTGCCTGCTTTAAAGACTTTATTTCTGCCTTCTTTTCCAACCATTCTGCACATTCTTTGGCTATGGCCGCCTGTTTCATTTCATTCCTAAGTTTAATTTCAAATTCATTACCTGATATCTTTTTCTCTAGGTTGCGCTCAATGTAATATTCCCGTATTAGTTCTTGCTCTTTATGTACAAAAGTAGGTTCAGTAAAAATGAACCTCATATTATCTATCTTGCTGAGCTCGTTCTTAAGCTCTGCATACGCATAGATAGTAAAGTAGGCCGATATGACCGACAGCTTTGTACCCTTACGAATTTCCTCTTTTAATTCATCTACAACTCTGTACTTCTTATTATCCAACACCTTAGGTGACTTCATAGAATCAATCCTCCGATACTGATTTATCTAATTCTTTGTTCATTTTCTTTTTCGCAACTTTACGTCTATCAACAGGTTTTTCTGCATCTTCGGGGATAATCCATACTTCTCTGACCTTATAGGCACCGTCAATTCTACCTTCCTCACAAAGTATTTGAACTCTCCGTCTTGAAATATTCCACTTCTCAGCCAATTCCTTTGCAGATAAATAATCCATAATAAACACCTCCAATTAAAGAAGTCTGTTAATTCATTGTATTCCACTGTGCGAATGATATCAAGTATAATGATTTACTTTATAACTACCTCAAAACAAAAGTCCTGTCATAACATTCTTACTCCATTCTAACCTAATACGGTAAACCACCGTTTCAGCTTATATCCCACTTTAAAAGAAGTAATTTCCCTTTCTACCCCTAATATCAATATAACTCTATCAATCTAACTATACTCTATATAGTTAGGTTGTCTTTTTAACAAGTCTAGACTTTTCATTTTTGCCATTCTAGAATTATCAAAATCACCATTCTTGACTTGTCCTTTTGACAAGTCTGAAAGTATAAATGCAAGAATCAGCAAGTTTTTTAATCCTTGCTGATTCTCACTTTTGTCCTTATTTTCTTGTGTCTCCAC
>JGI24501J29690_1009007_pt1 | contig 9777 bp, 8 predicted proteins | sample BioPla2RNA2_FD_29690 | JGI IMG/M metagenome (IMG submission 29690) | reverse complement strand
AAACTGGGCTTGGGATATTTGTCAATCACAAAGGAGAAAGACCATGTGTGGAAGATTTGCCCAAGTGATCAAAAGAGACAAGCTTGCCAAGCTGGAGCGCGAGCTGAAGCTGGGACACAAGATCCCGGAACTGGCTGAAAACTATAATGTTGCGCCCACTCATACCGTGGGGGCCTTTGTGGATTCAAAGCAAGGGCGGTATCTGGGCTTTTTCAGATGGGGCTTGATACCCTCCTGGATGAAGCAGCTGCCGCAAAGCGCCATGATCAACGCCCGCCGCGAAAGTCTGGAGGAAAAGCCTTCCTTCCGGGGTGCTTTAGTGAGGCGGCGTTGCGTGATCCCTGCCCTGGGGTTTTACGAGTTTGAAAAAGGCAGCAAACAACCCTGGTTCATTCATTATGCAGACGACAGCCCCGTACTGATGGCGGGGATCTACGATGCCTGGAGTGGGGCGGATGGCTCTTTTGTCCCCAGTTTGGCCATTATTACCATGGCTGCGAATGAGCAGATGAGCGCACTGCACCACAGGATGCCGGTGCTCCTGGATGTGGAGGCGGCCAACATCTGGCTGGATAACAAGATAGAGGACACGGCGAGGATGCATCTTCTGATGCACAACTCCGGGCAGATGCCGCTGAAGCTGTATAAGGTGGATTATTATGTAAACAAGGTGCAGAATACCGGGCCCAAATGTGTGGAGCCGCTTGCGTAAGGGGATGGCGCTACCGCCTCCTCACCAGCGCCGGATAGCCTTCCCCCGGATATTCAAAGCCGGAGCTCAATATGGTAATTCCTGGATATTGAAAACTTCTGCGTGCCTGATGAAGCGGTACAGCTGGTCTAAAACCATATGGTAATAGCGGCTTTCATCGCCGTCCAAAACGAGGTAGTATTGGTCTTCCCCTTGCTGGTAAAAGGTGAGATTGTGTTTGCCTTTGGAGGTGAGGCTGATATCCACTTCAGCTGCTATTTTGAGGCTTTTCTTGTCTATCTCAGACGCTTTTGAATAGCGGTAGCTCTCCAATTTTTCCAGGGTATTCAGGATCTTGCCCATGGTCACATTTCCATGCGGGATCATGAATTGCTGGTTTTTATCCATATAATACCAGTCTGTTTTATCGCGGGTGAGCACATAGCTGTTTTTGGGGTGCGTCACCGTAATTCCCGCAAGTTCAAAGGGTTTGATGCTGAGAATGATGGGTGAGCGCCAAGCGTTGGCATCAGGCCTCAGGCGTCCACTGATCGCCCGGGAGCGCACTTGGTAGACCTTGCGCGAGTTTCCATAGCGGAAGTAGTCGAAAGGGTTGTTGGTATTGCCAAAGCGGCAATGGGTGAGCAGTTTGCCGTTGGAGTCAAAAAGCTTGAGCTGCACCTCTTTATCTTTGTCCAAACCATATTGGTGCAATGATTTGGCGTGTTCATTCATCGCCGTTTCCGAGTAGGTGGCGGTGAATACATCTTTGAAGAAGTATTCCATCATATCCATATTGGCGGCAGCTTTATCCGGATAGCTCATCAGCCAGGTGTCGTCCTTTTTATACACAATCACCGTGTCTGCCACGTTATAGACCTGGATTTTGGCTATGGCCAATGAATCTGCATCGATGATCTTGACCACTCTTTCCTTGGGCTCGTTGCGCCGCAAAATAAAGAACAGGCCCACAAGCAACAGGAAAATGATGAGCAGGATCAGGTTACGATACTTTTTCATGCTTCAGCTTCCTTGGGTTTCTTGGCCAGCCAGACAAAGAATCCCAAAATAGCCAAGAGGAGGACGGGCAAGAAGATGGCTATGGATTTGAAGATGCCCAAAAGCGCCCTGGAGGTGCTGCGGTATCTCTCCAGCTCAGCCGGCTGTATCTGCTTTTTGTACATATAATAATCCATACGCAAGACGCTGGGAGCCAGGTTGCGCGTGCGGATTTGGATCATGGAGAGGTTGTCCATAAAGTAGTCGATGGCGTTGAGCACCACAAAGCCGCGGTTGAGGTAGAGCGGGTCGTCGGGGTCCATAAACAGCTCGCTATCACCAAATACGATGAATTCTGCGTCCTTTCTCTCGGCTACAAATCCGGGTTTTTGCATGGCCGGATCGCGGGCGAAGAAGCTGGTGAGCTTGCCGCTGACTTTGGCGGCAACGGTGACGGGAGGGTCATTCAGGGGATAGCTGAGTCCACGGGTCATCACCGGCTCGATATTGAAGACGGGGCCCCTCAATATTCCGGAGCTGGCGGAGGTTTGCAGGATGGGCTCAAATTCGATATTGATGCTATCCAAGGCGGTAATTTCAGAGGCAAAATAGAGCAGGGTGTTATCCGTATTGCGGGTGATGGGGCTATCATCCATGCCGCGTACCACGGGGAAAATGGGGTAGGGGATGTATTCGCCCAGGCCTCTGCCTTGTCCTTCAGAACATCTGGAATCCAAGACCATGTTGGGCTCGATCAGCACGCCATAATGGGCCAGGAGGGCGAAGATATTGGATTCCATGGCGTTGATGCCGTATTGGTCGGTGTGGATGCGGTCTTGCAAAAATACCACCTTTCCGCCTTTCATGATGAATTGATCGAGGTTGTAGAGCTGTTCCAGGCTGAGGTCATGCGTTATGCCGGCAAAGAGCAGGGTTTGAATCTGCGCCAGCGGTTTCTCGAGGTCTGTGAGCCCCACCTTGTAGTTTTGGTTTATTTCCCGGTTGAAGAGCTGTGCGGGATAGTATTTATAGAGAGTATCCTGGAATACATGCAGATAGGGCAACAGCTTGCCATCCACATTTTGGATGGTTTTGGTGATCTCATATTCCATGGTGGGTTCGAGGCCGGGATAGAGGTTCAAGATGTCAAAGCGGCCCTGGCTCTCGAATACCAAGCCCAGGATCACGTCCTTCATCACCAGGGATTCGTCTTCATAGATCTGTACGGGGAAGGTCTGCAGGTGGTTTTCTTCGGCCAGGCTGGCCAGCTCTTCGGCGTCTTTGTAGCGGACAAATTCGTAGTTCAATTTGCCCTTGGAGGCGCGTTTATATTCCACCATCAGGTCTTGCATATAGCGTTGAACGTTGTTGAATTCCGGCGGTAAGTCTTTGGAGGCATAGACCTTTATCACCATCTTGTCTTTGAGTCCGGCCACGGTTTCACGGCTGTATTTGCCCAGAGAAAAGCTCTTGTTTGCCGAGAGGTCGAGCCTCAGATAGAGCTGGGTGCTGATGAGCATCACCATGAGGATGATGCCGATTCTGAGCAGGTAGTTGCCGATGATTTGGTTTGTGGTTTTTGCTTTCATCTTTAACGCTCCTGCATCATGTTTCTGGATTGTAGTTTGAGCTCTGCCAGGTACTTGGCAATGAGGATGATGGCGATGAAGAAGATGAGGTCACGCGTGTCTATCACGCCTTTGAAAAAGTTTTGGAGGTGATGATCGAAGCTGAAGAATTGCAGGATATTGGCCAATTTTGGGGGCACCAAAACGGTGAAGAACTTCACCAGATAAAAGCCGGCGCTGATGGCCAGGCCGATGATGAAGGCCAACACCTGGTTTTGCGTGAGGCTGGAGGCGAAAACGCCAATGCTGATGTAAGCGCTGCCGGCCAGGAGCAAGCCCAAATAGCCTGTGAAGGTGGCGCCCAGATCCACTCCGATGCCAAAATGGAGGAGCAGACCGAGATACACCAGGGTAAAGAGCAGCACGGTAACGAGTTGCATAATGCCTGCCAATATCTTGCCGCCAACGATGTGGGAGAGAGCTTGATGGGCAGGGTGGAAAGCAGCTCAAAGGTGCCTGAGGCTTGTTCTTTGGCGATGGAACCCATGGTGATGGCAGGTGCGTAGACCACAAAGATCAGGTGGATGGTGCTGAAGGTGCCTCTCATTTCGGCGCGGCCCACCTTGAAGGCGGTGTTTGCAAAGAAGATTCCTACGGCCAGCAAGAAGAGGCCAAAGATGATGTAAGTGGTGACACTGCGCAGGGATAGGGAGTATTCCTTTCTGGCTATGGTGAGGGCTGGGTTCATTGGTCTACCTCCTCTTCGTTTTGGGTTTCAGGCTCGTCCATATCCTGTGCATCTTCCTCAAGCTCTTCCGGCTCAATATCATCCGCTTCCAGCCCGGCTGTTTCCTCGTCCTCGTCGATGGCTTCCGCAGCGGGATCGTGCAAGGTGAGGTTGTGGAATATCTCCTCCAGGCTGTAGCTTTGGGTAAAGATGCTCTGGATGGCCCATCCTTTCTCCACGGCAAAGGAGGTGAGGGCGGTTCTGAGGTCTTCGTCGGTACCGGTTTGAATCACAAACTTATGCACATCAAGGAGTTCGCTATGTTCCAGCAGACGTGTGTGCGGGTAGAGGAAGAGCCAATCGGCGAGGTCTGGCTGTTCGGCTTTCACTTCCAGGATGAGGCGCTGCGAGCCGTCCATGTGGAGGCTGAGGTTTTCCTTGATCTCATCCACCACGATGTGGCCTTTATTGATGATGATCACCCTGTCGCACATGGCTTGAACTTCCTGCATGATATGGCTGGAGAGCAGGACGGTCTTTTCGCTGCCCAGCTCCTTGATCAGCTCTCTGATCTCCATGATTTGGTTGGGATCGAGTCCGCTGGTTGGTTCGTCCAGAATCAGTACATCGGGATCGTGCAAAATGGCCTGCGAGAGGCCTACGCGCTGCTTGTAGCCTTTGGAGAGGGTGCCGATCTTTTGGTTTAGCACGCCTTCCAGGCCGCATTTGTCGATCACGTATTCCAGTCTTTGGTTGTAAAAGGATCTGTCCATGCGCCTCAATGCCGCGATATAGGCCAGAAATTCCACCACTCCCATCTCGTGATAGAGAGGGTTGTGTTCGGGGAGGTAGCCGATCTTTGCCGCGGTGCCGAGTGGGTCGGCAAAGATGTCCTGGCCGTCCAGCATGATGCTGCCGCTGTTGGGCTCCAGATAGCCTACCATCATGCGCATGGTGGTGGTTTTGCCGGCGCCATTGGGCCCCAAAAAGCCCACAATCTCGGCCTTTTCCACCTTGAAGGATATGTTGTTTACCGCACGGATGTTTCCAAAACTGCGGCTCAGGTTTTTTATTTCAATCATTTATACTCCTGATGGGCTTTACATCATCATGGGGAATACGGGTTTCTGGCCGGGGTCTTTGAGCATGATCACATCGCCTTCTTTGAGGCCGGAAATCACTTCCACCATCTGCATATCATTGGCTCCCAGTTTCACGCGGGTGGGGATGCCCTTTATTTCGGCAGGAGCCTTGGATTTATCGGTCTTTTCTTTGCCTTGCTTGGGGAGCAGATACACGATATCCTCATCGTCGTCGTTTGTAAATACGGCGCGGATGGGGATGATGATCACGTCTTTGCGGTCTTCGCCCAGGATGGAGACTGCGGCCGTCATGCCGGGTTTTGCCTTGTGTCCATCTGCGTTGATGCTGATTTCCACGGGGAAGACCTTGGCGTTGTTTTCCACGATGGCCATGGGTGCGATTTTCACCACTTCACCCTCAAACTGCTCATAGGCAAGCGCATCCAGCGAGATTTTGGCCTTTTGGCCCAGGGAAAACTTGGCGATGTCCACTTCGTTGATATTGCTCTTGATGATCATCTTGCTAAGGTCTGCAATCTTCATCACCACAGTGCCTTCGCCAAAGCTGTTGAGGCTGGATTGCACCATTTCGCCCTCGTTGACTTTGCGCTCGATCACCACACCGGTAGCGGTGGCGTAGACGTGCGTCACTTTGCCGGGGACGTCGAGGTCTTGGATCACTTCATATTGGTTTGTGGCTTGTTCGTGTTCGATCTGAGCGTTTTGCAATTCTCGCAAAGCTGCATCATAGCTTTCTTGGGAGATATAGCCATTTTCCAAAAGCACGGTCTTATCCTCAAGGTCCTTCTGGGCTTTATCCAGGTGAATCTTGGCTCGTTTGAGCTGGGCTTTGGTGTTGAAGAGTGTGTTTGCCTGATTGTAATCCGGCTCGATATCGGCAATCTTCTGTCCTATGCGCACAAAGTCGTTTTCATCGGCATAAAACTTTACTATCTTGCCACTTACCTTGCTTTTGAGCGAGATCAGGTTTTGGGGCTGAACCTCGCCGGTGATCTCGATACGTGATTCGATGTCACCCCGTGCCACGATGTGATTTTGTTCGTCATCAAGGGCTTGCATCGCTTTGCCCATGGCTTTTTTACCACATTGAGACAGGATGGCAACCAGGATGATGAGGACTATCACTATCCCCACTATCCAGATCCATTTCTTACGCATTTATCCTCCAAGGTGCATAAACTATGTTTTAAACAACAAGAATAGACAGGGCTTTGCTGTCAATGCAAAAAAACCACTCAAAGGCAAAAAGCCGCTGTTGCCGCCAAGATAAGGAGGCATACTTGTTTTCTCTGGCGCCGGGATTTGTCAGATCAGCCTTTCCAGTTTCTGGGTGTTGAGGTCGTAGAGATGCACCTCGATTCCGGCTTCCTTCAGCAGCTGCTCCGCCAGCGCATCGGGATAGGTGTTGGCCACGTAGATGGTCTTGATTTCGGCGTTGATGATGAGGCGGGCGCAGATGCTGCAGGGTTGGTTGGTGCAATATAAGGTGGCGCCACGTGTGCTGGAGCCGTTTAAACCGGCTTGGATGATGGCGTTTTGCTCGGCGTGCACACCCCGGCAGAGCTCGTGGTTGCTGCCGGAGGGAACGCTCCTCTGCTCGCGCAGGCATCCCGTTTCAGAACAGTGGGCTATGCCCTTGGGGCTGCCGTTGTAACCCGTGGAGAGGATTTGGTTGTCTCTCACCAGGACGGTTCCCACCTTGCGTCTGAGGCAGGTGCTGCGTCGGGATACCAGGAATGCCATCTCCATAAAGTATTGTTGCCAGCTGGGTCTTGAGTCCATATGTGTTTATCCTTTATTTCATGAGAGTAATGCGTCTGGTTTGCGTGTGTGCGTCGCTTTTGATGCGGATGGTATAAACGCCCGAAGGCAGGTTTGATGCATCCAGAGTGACTTTATGCGCACCGCTTTCATAGTCTTGATTGGCGATGGTTTTCACCTTTTGGCCTCTGATATTGTAGAGTGTGAGCGTGGCTTTGCCGGCTTCCGGAAGCTGGAAACTGATGATGCACTCGGGATTGAAGGGGTTGGGATATGCGTGCAGGGCAATCTGTTGCGGCTTTTGGACGTGGTCGTCGTTTCCCGTATCCTCAAGCTCGCTGATGATCTGCTGCAAGAAGCCACGCACCCCCGAAGCCTGCATATAGTAAAAGGGAACACCGCTCATAATCAGGTTTCCTGCACCAAATTGATGATCCGCCATGAAGATGACGCAATTGCCGCTATCAATGTCTGTATAGAGCGGGATTTCAGCGTTTTGGAAGCTGTAGCTATAGGGCAACATACCGTTCCAGGGTGAGAGCATCTTGGCTGAATCCACCGAAATGGCGGGATAGCTCTGGCTCTCTGCTCCCGCAAAAACAGCGGCATTTTGGTAGACGGGAGTCACGGAACCGGCCACGAGGTCAAGGAATGACTGAGACAGCACGTTGGGTATCTTCCAGCCGGAGAGGATCACCTTGCCGCCGCCGATGATGTAGCCACACAGGGTATCCTGATAATTGCGCAGGAGGTGGTGAGACATATCATCCGCGTGCCACAACACGATTTGGTATTCGCCCAGCGTAGAAAGCGGTGGCAAATCCTGCGTTGCACAGTCCCACTGGACATACGAGCGGGGCTGGAGTGCGTCGTGATAAAAATCATCCACCATCTCATCCGTAGGCATGATAGGGCTGTCACCGCTGCCATCCCGTGTTTCATCCACCACCAAAAGCGGGTAAGCAAAGCTGAACTGCAGGGGCTGTGCATCTACCGGATTGGAAGCTGAGCTCCGCCAACCGTAGGCGTCTACAGCGCAGAGTACGTATTCATAGCTGATATTGTGCTGGACATCAATATCCAGATATCTGCAGCCCGGCAGGGGGTGATCGTTGACCAAAATCCAGGTATCGGAACCGGCTTGCTTGCGGTAGATATTGTAGTTGTAGGCTTCTTCGTCCATAAAAGTATTCCAGGAGAGATAAACAGCGCCATTGGAGCTGAGGCAGGACGTGATCTCCGGCTGCAGGCAGGTGAGCCCGTTCAAAAGAGTCCAACTGTTATGATTTGCAGATATTTCCGCTTCCAGGGGCAGGGACTGGCTATAGTGATTTACCGTCCAGGTGGGCCCCGCTATTGCCACCAGGGAATCGCTCACGCTGTCAAGAGTAACCCTGAAGGGGATGTCCACCACAAATTGGGTGGCGGTGGGCGAGATGGTGCGGGCGATGATCTTGCCGGGGCTGTCGCTGTCCGGATTGTTCCAGATGCTATATTCCACGCTGGGGATACCGGCGCCAAATATCCACTGGTCAAAGAATTGGTCCAAATCCTGGCCGCTGATCTGCTCTGCCATAGCCTGAAATTCTGCGGTGACCGCATTCTGGTATTTGTAGGTCTCAACCCAGGTTTGCAAAAGATTGAAGAAAGCCTGATCCCCCATCTTGAGCCTCAACATATGCAGCACGCTGGCGGCTTTTTCATAGACGGCAGGTGAGTAGTAGTCATTGAAGGGGGGATCGTAGATCACCGTGATACCATAAGAGTTTTCCCAATTGGTATAGTATCGATGGTAATCATTTGCCACGTAATCACATGCCGCCTGCCAGCCCGAAACCTTGTCCACCCAGAGATGCTCGCTGTAGGTGGCAAAACCCTCGCTGAGCCACACATCAGTGTAGTTTAAAAAGCTCACCGCATTGCCAAACCATTGGTGCGCAAGCTCATGAGCGATGATCAGCTCCTGCCAGTTTGTGCCCCAGAGGAGATGGCTTGACAGGGTGGTCATGGTCTGATGTTCCATGGCGGCAAAGGCGCTCATGTTCGCCGTGGCATTTCCATATTTCTCAAAAGGATAATCGCCAAACAGCTGGCTGTAATAGAGGATCATATCCGGCAGACTGGCCAGGACATTCTGAGCATTGTTGTACAGTTCCTGGGTGACGAAATTGATGATGGGAACGTTGCCGGCAGCCTGATGAATCTCCACATAGGGCCCCGCCGTGATGCAAACCAGGTAGGTGGTCATGGGATGATGGCCCAGCCAGTGAGTGGTGCTGGTACCGTCGCCGTTGAAAACGATGGAATCCCGCAGGCCATTGGCCGCCACCTTCCAATCCGAACGCATGGTGATATGCAAGTCTACCACAGCCTTATCCCAAGGGTGATCATAACAGGGCCACCATCGCCTGCCCGCATCCGGGACGGAGAGGGTGTGAACGCTGTTATTGCCAAAAAGCATACCCACACGATAAAAGTCCTGACTGGGCTGCGGATTGCCATGATAAAAGACCTGGGTGGTAAATTCCTGCCCGGCAGCGATGTTCAAAGGGATATTGATGATGCCATCGGTGTGAGTAAAGGTGCTGTTTGTGCCATTTACCTTCACTTGGCTCACGGTCAAATCTTCGAGCTCATACTGGATGGAGCTCAGGGCCTCGGTGGCGAGCACTGTGGCCAAAACATCACCATTAACGCTGCGCTGTACATCGTCAATAGCCAAAGTGATCACATACTTTTGCACATCAAAACCGTGTAAAGAATCGGCACGGCTGCAGTTGTAAGCCCGGATGGCTTCTGCAGACCACGGCTTGCGCATCGGCTTGGTGAGCGCAGAGTGGCCGGTGCAAATCAACAACGTAAAGACAAACAGCGATAAAAGCTTGCTAAATCTATTCATAAATACCTCACGATATGTGTATCTTGTTA
>JGI24501J29690_1003766_pt1 | contig 10350 bp, 5 predicted proteins | sample BioPla2RNA2_FD_29690 | JGI IMG/M metagenome (IMG submission 29690) | reverse complement strand
GTCGTTTTGCTCAGGGCTGGATGATCTATTAAGATCTTCGTGAGTGATTTGGAATTATCAAAGAAGATCTGCGCCGCGTCTTCCTGCAAAGCGATAATAATGCCGGGACCGAATACTTTGTGAAATACTTTGTCGCCGACGCGGTAATCGGGCGTCGCTTTTTTCGGGATATCATCTTTATCCTCCCCGTTAAAAGCGAACATATTTAGATTATTGTTTTGATACTCTTCATAATCTATTCCTTGAAATTCAAGCATAAACCGCGACGGCTTGTTGGTGTATCGCTGACCATAAAGGAGACGGTTTTGCGCGTTGATTAAATACAGGCCTCTTTTCGCTCTAGTAAAGGCAACGTAAGCGGTCCGCCTTTCCTCCTCCATTTCCTCGTCGTCTAATAATCGGTAGGTAAGCGGAAAGACATTTTCCTCCAAGCCGATAACGAACACATATTTAAATTCCAAACCCTTAGCGGAATGAATTGTCGACAAAACCGCGTAGTCGCCTTCCGACGCTTTGAACGAATTATCCTCCGAAAGGAAAGCCTCGTCAAACGCCAGCTCAAGTTTTTCGCGCTGCGTCAAATGCGGGTAATCCTCTTCGAATTGATAAAGGACGCTCTTAAATTCCTCGACGTTTTCAACCCTCTCCTCTTCCCCGACTTCCTCCTCGAGGTAACGCCGGTATCCGGTTTTTTCAAGCAACGTTTCAAAAAGTTCAACCAAGTTAACCGTCTCGATCATTTCCGAGAGCTCCGTGATAATGCTTTTGAATTCAAGCAGCCGGCGATAACGGGACATGGGGATTATGTCTGCGCAACGGTCGATGGCGGCCAGTAAATCAACGTTTAATTTTTCTTTTGCCGCAATTATCTTATTTACGGTAACGTCGCCGAGCGAACGTCCCGGGGTGTTAACAACGCGGCGGAAACTATATACGTCATTATAATCAAGCGCAAATTTAAAATACGCGATAATATCTTTGATTTCTTTTCTCCGAAAATAAGATATCCCCCCGTACATACGGTAAGGAATTCCGGCGTGACGCATATGATGCTCGATGTTGCGCAAAAGACTGCTGTTGCGCGCCAGGACGGCAAAAGAAGAATAAGGTTCTCCTTTCAACCTTTTGGAAAATATCTGGTCGACGATATAAGACGCTTCCATCTTCTCGCTGTATGTCGGAAAGATCACGACATCGTCATCATTCCCGGGCGTTTCGGAGAACAGGCTTTTCTTTTCCCGGTCCTTGTTGTTGGCAATCAGGCGGTTACATCCGTCCAGAATCGCCTGGGTGGAGCGATAATTTTGCGTTAGGTAAAATATCCTGTGCTCGGGGAAATCCTGTTTGAAAATTTTAATGTTTCGGTAATTGGCGCCGCGGAAACTGTATATCGATTGATCGTCGTCGCCGACGACGAAATAATTCCGGCTTTCGGCCGTTAATCTCTTCATAATCCGGTACTGAACGATATTCGTGTCTTGAAACTCGTCAACCAAGACATACCGGTATATCCGGGCGTATTTTTCCAAAACTTCCGGGTGAAGATCAAACAGCATATCCACCTTCAACAACAAATCCTCGAAATCAAGCAAATTATATTTGCGATTATGCTCCTCGTATGACTCCAGCAATTTATCGATCACGGAATCGTCCGGCGTTTGATCGAAACATTTGCAATAATTAATGATCTTTTGAACTTTTTTCCCGGGATACTCGGATTTGTCAAGTTTTTGTTCTTTTACAAGCGCGTTGATGATTTTCAACTGTTCTTCCTCGTCAATAATCGAGAAATGCCGGGAATAGCCCAACGCGGGAATCTCCCGGCGCAAAATTCGCGCGCAAAAAGAATGAAACGTCGTAATCGTGACGGCGAAATAATTCATCCCGATCAGCCGCTCCAGACGCGATTTCATTTCGTTCGTCGCTTTATTGGTAAAAGTGATCGCCAATATATTCTCCGGCCTGATGCCGGCAACGTCAACCATGTAAGCAACCCGATAAGTGAGAGTCCTGGTTTTCCCGGTACCGGCGCCGGCAAAAACCATTACCGGCCCCTCGGTAGCCATAACCGCCGCTTTTTGTTGTTCGTTCAAGTTGCTTAACATACTAAACTCCGTTCTACTTGTATTTTGACTTTAGCGGTACGATTTGATTAAAAACCAACGCCCCGGGCTTTGATTCCTTGTCGACGACATAATAACCGTCGCGAATAAACTGGAACCTTTCCGCTACATTAAAATCAATTCCCGAGTTTTCCACAAAACCTTCCGTCACGATCCATGAATCGGGGTTGATTCTTTCCAATAAATCGCGTTTGTCATCGGGATTGTCAATTACCAACGGCTCGAACAAATTAAACTTCGCCGGCAACGCCGTCGTCGCCTCGACAAAATGAATAATCCCGTTGACTTTCCTTCCGGCCTGCGCGCTTCCGCTTTTTGTTTCCGGATCGTAAGCGCAATGTACCTCGACAATGTTCCCATCCTCGTCAAGAATCGCCTTCTCCGCCTTAATAATATAAGCGTGGAAAAGCCGGACTTCCAGGCCGATGGCCAGGCGCTTATAATGCTTGTTGGGCTTTGTCAGACAGAAATCGTCGCGATTAATATAAAGGCGCTTGGAAAAGGGCACTTCGCGAGCGCCCAATTCTTCCGTCTCGACATTATTCGGCACAGTTAAATACTCGGTTTTCCCCTCGGGATAATTGGTAATCACGACCTTCAAAGGGTTTTGGACGGCCATTATTCTTTTCGTTTTCAGTTTCAAATCCTCGCGCAGGAAATGTTCGAGCATCTCGATGGAGACGGTCGAATTTATGCGCGATAGACCGGTTGCCAGGATAAATTTCTTTATCGCCTCGGGCGTGTAACCGCGTCGTTTCATCGCCACCAAAGTCGGGAGGCGCGGATCGTCATAACCGACGACGACGCCGGCCTCAACGAGGCGCTTCAAATATCTTTTGCTCATCAACGACGACATGTTGGTAATGTTGAGCCGCCCGAATTCGATTTGCTGGGGTTTATGCTCGGTTTCGCAGTTTTCGACGACCCAATCGTATAAAATTCGGTGATTTTCAAACTCGATGCTACACAAGGAATGGGTTATGCCCTCAATCGCGTCCTGGAGCGGGTGGGCAAAATCATACATCGGATAAATGACCCATTTGGTTCCCTGGCGATGGTGCGGCGCTTTGATAATTCGGTACAGGACAGGGTCGCGCATATTCATATTGGGGTGGCTCATATCGATCTTCGCCCGCAAGACCTTTTCTCCCTCTTCGTATTTCCCTTGGCGCATTTCCTCGAAAAGCCTTAAATTTTCCTCGACGCCGCGGTCTCGATAAGGCGAGGGTCGGCCCGGCTGGCCAAGCGTCCCCCGGTATTCGCTGATTTCCTCCGCGCTTAAATCATCAACGTAAGCCAGGCCTTTTTTGATAAGCAGGAGAGCGTATTGGTAAGATTTTTCAAAATAATCGGAACCGAAATAAATTCCGTCCGGCTCATAGCCGAGCCATTTAATATCCTCGATAATCGCCTCGACAAACTCGCTTTCTTCCGTGGTCGGGTTGGTATCGTCAAACCGCAGGTTGGTTTTCCCGCCGAAAAGCCGCGCCAATTCAAAATTGGTAACAATCGCCCGGGCATGTCCGAGATGAAGATACGCGCTTGGCTCGGGAGGAAACCGGGTCTTGATGGCGTCCACTTTTCCCGACTTCAAGTCGTTTTCCATTATCGTTTTAATAAAATTCGAGATTTCGTTCATTCGTCATCAATCCTTACAATTTTTCAACTTTAATATCGGTAATATTTTGCGCATACCCGTATTTTTCAAACAGGGATATAGCAAAAGATTTATGTTTCTCAATCAATGAGGAAGAAAAACAAATGATAAACAGTAATATTCTTTTCGTCTCTTCCGTGATCATTGTCCGGTGAGTGTCGGAAGTCGTCGACCCGAACGGCCCGACCTCGTCGACATAAACCGGGATATTGCTCACGTTAAGCGGGCCGCGGCCGATGCCGACAAATTCGTCTTCCTCCGTACCCAAACGAATCAAAACGTCGCCGACGATTTTATCATAGTCGAGAACGGCGACCGATCTTTTCGCCTCGATTGAGAGGATATTGCCGGCGTCCACGACATTATTGATTAAATAAAGCCCTCTTCCTTTCACGAGTCTTCTCAACAGCGATTCGCAGGCCAAACGATACCGGCTCGGATCTTTTCCCAGCTTTTTATATCCGTCGCGCCCCTCTTTAATAAGAGGAATATTCAAGATGTCACTCAATGAATATTCCTCCCTGATTTGTTTTTCATATTGCGCGACTAAATCCTTTATCACCGAACTATCGGCCAATTTTATATCCATCGTCATGGCGATGACGGTGAAATCGGGCAAAACCCGAGAAATCGAAGGATCAATAAAAACTTTCATAACGACTAAGTTTTTCTTTCAGTTGCTCGAGACGCTGGGATTTTTGTTGAATCGATTGCTTTGCCTCTTCCGCCTTTTCCCGGATTTCCTTGCTGGCGTCGCGGATTTGGTTTATTTGATTAACCAATTTCATATAGGTGTCGATTATCGGCTTGCCTTCCAACTCGCCAATGGCTTTGTTGTAATAATCGATTTTCACCTCGGTATCGCTTTTATGGACTTCCAAATCGCTGATTTCGGCTTTTTGGCGAAGATACTCGGTTCTAAGCAACGGGTCTTCGCTAAGCCGCGTCAAATTGCTCTTCTTTTCGTCCAATTGATCGATAATCGTCTGCAGTTGCTTCTGACACTCATTTAAAGATAGCTTGTGCGAATAGAAATTCGCCACGTCTTCTTCTTTACTGCGCAATTGCTTCTCGTATTCGACTCGCTTTTCCAATTCGATTCGTAAATCGGTCATTTTTTGATGATACTGGTTGTAAGTCAGCGTTTCGGAACGAATCTCTTCTTCCAATTTATCGATATGCTGGATTATTTGATCTTTCCTCTCCGCTTTTAACTCGCTACCGATCGCGTCATCGTCAAAGTCATCCGGCTGGGAGTATTCTTCCCCCGTGGTCGGGTTGGCTTTGAGTTCTTCCAATTGCAATTTGAGATCCTCGCGTTCCTGCAAGGCCTCGCGTAAAGAACGGAATCCCTCGCTTTCGGAGATTTCCTTACGCAGTCGGTTAAGATAATACTCCACGATTTCCGCTTCCTTAACTTTAACCTTGTTAAGCTCGCTTTTTTTCGCTTCGTTAAAATCTTCGAATTTCTTTTCGGCGCGCTTATAATCATCTTCCAAATCGCTTAGACTTTCGCGCTGCAATTGAAATTCGATCAAACTCTTGCCTTTCTGCCGTTCGTATTGATCGCGAGCCATGGAAGACTTATCGGAACCGCTTTGATAATTACGATCCAGACGCTCGAGGTTGGCGCGGATGTCGTCAATTATTTTTTTCTTTTCCGCTATTCTTTGGCCAAGATCGTCAAGATTCTTTTGATATAAGTTTTCTTCTTCCGAAAGGCGGTTTAATATGTCTTTTTCCATTTCGCGGACGACGCGGATTTTACGTTTGAATTCGGGGTCGATAATATCGTCCTCGCTCAGTTTATTCAAGCGTTCCCGCATTTCGTTAATCGTTTTCTCGCGCTCGGTAATTTCTTTTTCCAAGTATTCGATTTTCCGCAGATGCTTTTCTTTATCCGAAATCAGGACCGCTTTTTCCTTTTCGTTTTCTTCCAACTTTTCCTTATAATATTCGATATCCCGCTCTTTTTGTTCGGTAAGAGTTTTTTGTTCTTCGCGGGTCCGGCTCAGTTCGTTCTGCACTTCTTTCATAATGGCGATGGAATCCTCGTGACTTTGCTTTTGTTGTTCCTTCAACGCCGCTATTTCTTCTTTAAGTTTATTGATCTCGTCGATCAATTCCTCCGCCGTCCTGTCGTCTTTGTTTGCGGCGGGTTCGTTACCGACCGGGTTTGCGGGCGCGGCATGCTGAGGCGACGCGTAATACGGGCAGTATTGCGATTGTCCTTGTCCCATTCTTTTTTCAAGTTCCAACCGCAAACTCTCGATTTCGCGCTCCTTGTCCTTAAAACCGCCATAACGCTGACCGTATTCCATGGAGGTGGCCAGGCGGTTAATTTCTCTTTGCAAGCCGTCAAGCTCGCGATAGATCGATACTATTTCGGAAGAACGATATCCCGCGGAATAATCGCGTGGCGCGATTGGCGCGTCCGCATAACCGAAAGCGGGCCGTCTGCCGCCGACGTTATCAATTTGCTCGGATAGTTCGGCGAGCCGGCGCGCCTGCAGCTGGTGAGTTTCCTGCAACCGCAGGAAAGCTTGTTCCGCTTCGTCAATCTGACGGGCGTTATCGGAAACTATTTTCTCTAAATCCGTGATCTTTTTTTCCATAATCTCAAGTTGCTGCTTCCGCTTTTCGTAATTTTCTACAAACAATGACGACAGCCGGCAATCCTCGGCATCGTCCACCAGATTCATCCCGTCTAACTGCAATCTGAACAGCTTATCAAGTTTATCATGAAGATTATTTATTTTATCCTGTAATTCCGTCTTTTCCGCCTTCAGGCCCTCAATGACTTTTCTTTGTTCTTCAAATTCGTCGACGGAAATGAGCTGTTCTCCTTCTTCCGCAGTAAGCATCCCCAAACTGGCAATTCTTTCGCTGATAGTTTTATCCTGTTCTTGCGCTTTTTTCGCTTCTTTTTCCATTAACTCTTTTTCTAGTAATTTCTGCGCCATGATTTGCTCTTTAAGCTTTTGCAAATTGCTTATCGGGGTTTCGTCGGGTTCGGGTTTCGCGACCGGCTTATCCTCTTTCGCGGCAACGATTTCTTTGTCTTCCGCCTTGGCGACAACCTTTACTTTTTCCTCGGCAGCGGGCTCATCTTTAGCAACTATGACGGGTTCTTTAACTTCGACTACCTCGACCGGCTCTTGCGCTTTGACATCCTTGGCCGGTTCTTTCGGTTTGTCAGTCTTGACCTTTCTTGTTTTCTTCGGTTTCGCTTCCGCTTCCTTCTTTTCTTCGGCGGGCGCCGCGGCGACTTCCTTGGCTTTTTTCGTCGCCTTCGGTTTGGGTTTCGGTTTGGTTACGGGTTTTACTTCCGTAACGGGAACATCCGCGATAGATTCCTCTTCGAACGCCGAACGGGACAACTGCAATTGCGCCTCCAACTGTCGTATCTCGGCGCGCAATTCCCTTTCCAACCGTTCGCGTTCTTTTTCGATTGCTAATCTGGTTTTTTCCCGCTCCCTTTCCTTCAAGGCCTCAAGCTTGGCCTGTTCGGTCGCCCTAATCTGTTCAATCTTTTCTTGGGTTGTCAAAGCGGCGGCTGAACGGCTCCGAGTGGGAGCCGCCGGCTTTTTTGCTTGCGCTTTCCCGGCTGCCGCCTTGTCGTCTTCCTCGTTTCCGCTAGCGTTTTCCGCTTCTACGGGATTGCTTTTTTCGGCAACCTCAGCGGGTTCCGCGGGTTTTGCGTTTTCGACGGCCTCTTCCGGTTCAACGAGTTTTGCATTTTCGACGGCCTTTTCCGGTTCTGCGGGCTGTGTATTTTCAGTGATATTTTCGCCGGTATTTAATTTTGCATTTTCCATTTTGTCCTCTTTCCCAGGCGCGAGAACGCCCGTAGTACAAATTTCTGAATTGGCAACTTCTATAGCGCTGCAATAATCACGTAAACGATACTATAGCCGTAAACAACAACCAGACCGACAATGCTTAAAATCAATAATATTGATTTAATAACTTTTAAAGCCGGTTCCGCTTTCATCAAACGATAAGATCTGTTTACCGTCGCTTTGCTTACAATATCAAACACCTCAATATTGACCTCGCCCTCCTGAATCTCGTTAATGTCCAGAGGGGGATAATAAGGCGTGCTTTTCTTCTTAAGGTAGCGCATGTAATATTTGTACGCTTTTTTTCTTTTCTTTTTATACTCGCGATTAATTTGCGTCTCGCTTCTGGTTAAATAGTCATTCGCTTCGCGATAATACTTGCGATAATCTTTGATGATGATTCGGAAAAACAACGAATGTATAATCAAAACAATGAGCAGATAAATAGAGATGTTGGCGACGATTCCCAACCACGGCGCCGACGCGTACATGGCGTCAAGGGCCTCCCGCAGGAACATGCCGAACCGGCCGCGGGCAATTTTTTGCCATAATGGGGAATCAATCCCGGCGATAAAAATCATCGCCGCGAACATCGCCCAAATCGCGAGTTCGATGTAAAACGGGAGCTTAATATTTCCAATACTTTTAACGACCTCGACGGTGCGGAAATTTTCCCGAAAAACTTGCTTTTTCTTTTTAACATAATCCCTGCGCCATGATCTAAAAGTTTTCTTGAATACTTTCTTCCTGACCCTAAGGGGAAACCGGGCATTCCTGATAATGTCGCCCAACAGATATTCCCTTTTTTTATATGTGACAAGAAAATCTTCAATGCTGTAAACTTCCGTCCCCGACCTTTCCGCGTTATACAAAAACGGATTTCCGCGCAAGGCCCGGGCTTTTTCCTCGGGAAGTTCGGTAGCGACGACGGCGGAGTCCTGAAAAGCGATAACCGGATCATTCTCCCGGCTTTTCACGTACCTGCCCGAAGAATCAAGTTCGTAAACGGAAATATCCAATTTCTCCGGTTTTGCCAAGAGAACTCCCCCTTTAGCGTCTATTGCTGCAAATATTGTTTTATTTCGGGACTAATTAATTTGTGATCGCTGGCAAGTAAATCTTCATAGAAGTCCTCAGATAATCGGTTTTCCACGGCCCCGTCCCGTAACGCGCTCCTCGCGTCGGCTAGCAGATGTTTAAGATAATCCGTCGCCTGTTTCTCGGATAAAAGGCCTTTCAAAACCAGTGTGTCCAACCCGCCCAACAAAGCGTTAGCGGTAATGGTTTTATCTAAATCAAAATAACGGTGAAAAATATAGCGGTGATAAAGCGCGTATCCCGACGAATCCGGGTTTGTAATCGCATCGATTATATAAGAGCGGAAAATATTATCCTTTTCCCACCGGTTCTTTAAATACCATTTCCCGTCGTCGGAGGCGAACACGATATTCACGTCCGCCGGCACATCGGGATATGCTTTTGCTTTTTCCCGGCATAATAGCAACCGTTTAAAGGCCGTTTTTATATCTTCGATTATCGGGTCGCCGTTGCCGGAAAACGCGGTCAAAAACCTCTCCCCGTACGCGCATAATGCGTCATAATCGGAATATAACGCCGAAAAACTTTCCCTATATTCGCCGAAGTCATTCGGCTCATCATCAAGCAATTGTCGGTATGCTTGATAATTCTCAAGAAAATGGCGAAAATTCGCGGCTTGTTTCCGAAACGCGGTTTTTTCCTTGAGATGACGGAAATCGCGGCTTAAGCGGTCCCCGTTAGCCGCAAGCGAAGATGTCACAGCCAAAAAATCGTCAAAGTCAATGTTTTCGCCGCGAAGAAAACAATAGAGTCGCCAATACCCGATGCTTTTATCCGCCCGGTCGCGGAAATCTTGTAATTGCGGCAGGATGGCGGTTGAGGCGTGAAAGATAATAACTCGATCCAAAATCTCCTTTTCTTCGACGGTCGTTAACAAAGCCGATATGAAATCGCCGTTTTCCAAATGACTATCGATTAAGGCCTGGGCGTCAGCGTTAAGTTCGGGGTAAAGGACGGCGGCGAAAAATTGATTTTCCGCCTCGACCTCATCAAGCCGCCGGTTGATTGCCCATAAATCGGCAGCGGCCTGCTCGCCGCTTAAATGCCGAAAAGCTTCCCGGTAGACGGCGTATTCTCTTTCCTTTGCTTTAATTTCATTCAAAAACGAAACCGCGAATACGGGGTGGCTCGTTTTCGCGACCATCGCCGTGACCGGCCTCTCGTAGTCAATCTCGACCACCGGGCTAAGGACGAACATCAACAGGACGATCGCCGCGTACCCGTTTATCAAGCCCATGATGACATTTATAATTTTCAGATAGATTTTATCTTTGTTCGTGATTTGTTTTTCCACGGGTTCGCGAAACAATAGCGTAATCAAGCGGATAATGATCACGAACAAAAAATATGTTAAAACAGCAATCGCGATCGCCGTCGGGTACTTTTTTTCGGCCGAAAAAGGCAGAACCTTGGCGATAAAATTCCCGAATCCGGTCTTTTCGGCGATTCCGGCGATAAAATCATATGAAAAATATATCAATAAAAAAGGCAGTAGGAAAGAAAGCGTTAGAGAGAGTTGTCTTTTAAAGCGGAAATACAGGGCAAACGCTACAAATCCGGCTATGACAATGGCGATAACAATGTCAAAATTGAATTTTTCGAAGATTGCCAAAACCGACCTCCAACCGCT
>JGI24501J29690_1004102_pt1 | contig 11053 bp, 8 predicted proteins | sample BioPla2RNA2_FD_29690 | JGI IMG/M metagenome (IMG submission 29690) | reverse complement strand
GTCCTCGTCATTAATTATTCGTTTCCAGCCAGTAAACTTGTCCGTGTCACCATAATTCCTGTACATACCCTCATAATGATACAAAACGTCTGAGTTAAATGCTTTGCCAACCAATTTTAAGGTTAGACGTTCATTATCGCTCCTTATCGCCTCTAACACGTAGAAGTAAGAATTCGGCAGTTCCAAGCCTGTATTGCCATATGCAGAGTGGTCATAGGTTGATACGGGTAAAATAGCCTTGCTCCTATCTATCATTGCACCGTGCAATTCTGCTATTGTCGCTGAGTTTGGTATTCCTAAATCCGTAAAATTCCTATACACCCTCGCAAAACTGCTCTCTTTTAGCAGTTTATCGCTCGGAACGCTCGTTGTTCCTGTACCTTGCGTTGTACTCGGAGCCGTAAATGCGTGTGGTTTTAGGTCCGTGTACCACTTCTTAATCTTCCCGAACAGTGTCGCGGTGCTCTCGCCCGTTGCAATATTTGCGCGCGTGCTCGCTTCTGTAAACTCTATTTTTTGTTGTTCAATAGGTGGTGGTGCGTGTCCTATATCCGCAAGTCGCCACCCTGCTTCGTGTGTTCCTAGTGCTTCCCAGTAGAAATATGTATGCACATAGTCTTTGTTAGGCTCGGCAATGTCTTTCACCATTAAGGCATCTGTTTCGTTTGGTTGCCTTCCTAAATTAGTTACTATCCAACTTGTAAGCCTTTCACTTAATGTCGGGTTGTCAGGGTCATCGTTTTCTCTATAATCAAGGCTAGGGTTTATGCTCTCTAACATATCGCCTGCATTGTGTATTTCTCTAGGCACTATACCTAATTCCAAGTTGTTTATAATCGCCTCTATGTGGGCAATATCGCTTTCGCTTAATGTCAGTCTATTGTCCTGCTCGCTATCTTTCTCTTGTATTGCACCTACCGTATCGCCTAGATTTTGTATGTTTGCGCCCAAAAGTGTAATATCCGCTTCTGCACCTGCCATATCGGTTTGCAATGTATCTATCTCACTTTCAGCAGTTTCTAACCTAGTATCAAGTCCATCAGCGTTTCCGTTAATGGTTTCTATTTCCTCGTTCACCTCATCTACTATCCTGTTGAGTTCTGCAACAACGCTCTCGTTTTCATCGGTCATTCCTGCGTAAAAGTGTCTGCGTACTGCTTGAGGCGACATTCCGCTCGTTGATGGGTTGATAGGTAGGCTTTCGGGTGTCTTTGCCCTGATTTTATCTAGTCTTGTTTGGTCTATTTTCTCTATCATTTAATTTACTCCCATATTAGTACTTATGTATTTATATCCAATAGTAAAGCCTCTAACACAACAGTTCCCGTTAGTTTCGTGCTTGTATTTCAGTTGCATAAAGTTAAAAGGTGGTGTACACACTCGCTTTGTGTAGTTCGTTTTGAATGTGGTTGCAAAGTCTAGGTTGCCAAAGTCCAAATCATCAAAATCAAGTCCTTTATCTGCCTTTAGCAAACTCTTTCCACCTTTTCGTGTTTCATATCCCCACCAAGTGCCTTGTGTGTCTGCATCTATGGTTATGTAATTCAATACTTTCGTGTGGTCGCTTGCCCCTAAGTCAAGCAATGTGGACTGCCATTCGCATACTACTGGCGTGACTTTTTCTAAAGTGAATATATGTGTATCTTTCGCACCAAAAACCATAGGATGATTAAAATCCTTATCATAAAACATTGTGTATGTTGTATTTTCTCCATCCTTTACTAATTTTATATATGCCTCCAGTATCCCGTTCTTTTTTGTATCAGGTTTAAAATACAAAGTAGCATCAGGGTGTATATCTTCGTCTATTGGCTCCACATGAAAGAATACGATAGCATTTTCCACGCTCCAGCCCCAGGATTCGCTAGTTCTAAGAATCTCTCCGTTTTCTATTACATAAAAAGTTCCGCATGTAAGATATGTAAAATCAGATTTTGGCTTAAAAACACTAGGCAGTTGGAAATCACCACTATAGTTTGGGTTTTTCGCAACATATATATTCCCATTGTAAAAGATGCTCACGTTGTATAAATCACTAGATGTCGGCGCTTTAAACAACTTGCCTATACAAATCATTGTGTCAAATAAAACACACTTGTCGCCATTTTTTATAAAATCTATACTGCTTGATGTAAACTCGGTAAAATCGTCGGTAGCACTTGAAGGTGAAAAAACACCACTGGTTTGTGTTTTATCCTCAAAACTTTCACCAAACTTACACAAGTTCCCAAAAGGAGTGCCAAAATGCACCTCGTTTTCTATAATTCCCCAACTCTCAACAGGCATATTATCCCACACCCACCACTCGTAATTGCCTAACTCATCGTATATGTACCTACTATCAGCAACATATACCTTATTATTTATCGCTATGTATAGTCTGCCATTATGCACTATGCTTTTTGCGTTTTGTAGGTTAGGCTCTTTGGCTAATGCTCGGTTGATAGGAAAGCCTCTCTCTACCGCATATCTTTCAGTACTTGCTACATTGTGGTTTGCTTTAATTGCATAAACGCCATTTCTTGATATGATTATCGGCTCACCATTGAAAAAACAACTACCTTGTGGCGCATAACTGCCTTCACCTATGAATGAGGTTACATCGCTAAAAATCGCCTGTTCAAACTCATCGTCGGGCAATAGTTTTTCAAATTTGCCTGTGCGAATAAAAAGCGATGGCTCGGTTGCGCTTGTTTCTTTGAATACCGCTAGTGCGTTATCAGCAAGTAATTGATAGCCTGTTATTTTCGTTTGCTTACTACCTAAATCTTTGTAGTTAATATCGGGAAAGTATGTGAAATCATCCATCGCGCTATGCCATTCTCTATTGGGATAATCAGGGTTGCCACTAACGAATAATTGATTTAATCTACCTTCGACACCAAAAATCACACCAAAACTGCATTTAGATATAGGGTTATCAGTATCACTTAATTTCCTGCAATATGTAATGCGTATATTGTCGCTATCCCCCGTTGTTTCAAAGGCTGTTTTTTTCAAGTTTAAGGTATCAGTAGTTATGTCCATCGACCCTGCGTAATCTGCTTGCCCTGCTATCTTAAACTGGAGAAAGGTTCTATCTATTTCTGTTACTATTTCTGTTGAAAGGCTTTCCCATTCGCCATTTATAAGCCTTTCAATCTTAAACCTTAGAATGTTTTCCAAATCAAGCAACTCACCTAGTTTAAAAGTACACTCCCCTGCCTCATTTGTTGGTGCAGTATCATCGTTTTTAAGCCAAAAGGTAACAGTTCGCCAGTTACTCAAAAGATTGGGATATTCTAGCATTTGCTTTTGAATTTCTTTGCTACTGCCTTCCGCTAATCCGTGCATGAATAGATGCGGGGTTTTTGCATATTCCATATTATTAAAAGCCGTTGTTGCAATATTTAATCTCCATCCAAGAGTGTCTTTGGTTTTTGTTATAACTAGAATTTCCTTTCCGCCTAAGAGATAAAAATATTCATTGTGTGTAAATAGTAAAAACCTAGTATGTTCTGCGGGCTCTTCGCTAAATGTGTGTAATAACATTGAATATTGGCTAATGGATGCCGATATAAAACTTACTTTTTTTCCTGCAATAACTAAATAATCTGCTACTGCATTAAGTTTAATTTCAAAAAACCCTCGTATTGCATGTTCTTCGCCTAAAAAAGTACTCGACAATGCGAGAACATTTTCCCATCCATGTCTTTTTTGGTTAAAGCCCTCTCTGTTTTCTATGTTTCGCATATAGGTTGCACGACTTACATGAGGCTCGCTCACTGCTAGGTCAAGTCCTCTATGTGCTTTTATTTCTAACCGTTTTTGTGGTCTATAACTCACTGCAAATCTCCCATCGTGTATATTTTCGTTATGCTTTGTTGTCTGCCCTGTTGTTGTTCATCTTGCATATCCTTTATCGCCCTATCAAAGAACGCCCTTGAATTCAATGCACTTTGTGGCTCAATTTGTTCGTACAACTCGCCCTTTATGTAGTAGGGTATCAACTGCGCTATGTGGTTAGGGATAGGCAATTCATAATTGTTCCCTTTGCCTGTTATATGCTCGGCTCGTGGAAAGTACTCTATCTCTATGTCTTGGTCGGTATCTACAACTAACATACCGCCTCGTAGGTTGTAGTTAATCGGTTTATCATCTAGTGTAAGGGTGCGTAAAAAATAGAAGTCAGGTACTTTAGTGTATAGGTCGTGCCTATACTTCTTATTCTTCTTTACTGGCGTTTTGAGTTCAGCAAGCTTCAAAGGTAGCACTCGCTTTGTGGTGATAATATCCAATGCCCTATTTATGCAGTCGGTCATATTCACCAAAAAATGTGCGTACTCTATGTTGTCCATTAAAGTATCAAACTCCGCTAAAAAAATATCGTGTTCGTTGTTCGCAAACATTAAACTCAATGCGCCTTTCTTTATATCACTAACTTTCATTTTTTACACCGCCTTTAAAGGAGGGAGCAGTCACCCACTCCCCCCTGTTCAACTAAAACTGTTTTGTAAACACACTCAAGGTTACATCAGACGCTAAAGAGCATTTGATAATCACCTTGCCTTTATCAGTCCCAGACACAAACATATGCCTGCCACTATCAAGCGCAAAGATACCACTCTCGCCCTTTGGTACGGTTAATACAGCATCTGCACCACCAAAGACACCATCGCCCTTGTAAACTGTCAAGGTTGCATCGGTGGATGAATTTGCGTTATTAGCAAAAAGAATGTACTTGTCATCTCTTTGGTCAAAAACAAATTCAAACTCATCATTGGCGGCAGATACCGCTAATCCGTTTGTAGTAGAATCGATTTCGTAAAAAATACCGTTATCAACTATCGTAGTTGGTATTAATGTTTTTCTTGCCATTTTGCGTTACCTCCTATATTAATATTTGCAATGCAGGACTATCATTTGCTTTGGCATTAATATCTTTGCATCAAACCAGCTAAAGCCATTTAAGACTTCATCAAAGAATCCATCTCTAACATACGCTCTACTCTTTGTTACAGGGTTAGCATAGCCGACAGCCTTCTTTGTTTTTACAAACATTTTTTCATCGTTGCTAGCGTTCTTATAAATATTGTTTGATAACTTGATATAGATACCATTGTATTCACCTACAATGCCTCTTTTAATTAGTTCAGGGTTATTAGTAGACAAGTTCACATATGCCTTTCTTAACCTACGCATAAACGCAGGTGATACAGTTGCGATAACTTCCTCGTTGTTAGGCACATCGTTCTCTTGTAGTTTTTGTCTTGCCATGTCTAAACAGTCAAGCACATTCAACTCGCCATCGCTAGAAGAAGCAGTACCATCTACTATCTTTTGTGCAGTTGCGTGTAGTAAAGGTGCGTTGCCATCGTTTGCTAGTGCGCCGATATACTTATCTATTTCGTTTGCCATTCCCTGCCCGAAGCCTTTTTGATAGTTTTCTTTTACAGGTATGTTTGCAAGCATTGTGTCAATACAAGGAAACTCTGTTGAGTAACTTGCTACTTGGTTAATTGTCATTTTTAAGGTTGTGATTTGCGGTTTTTCAGGGTTTCCTGTTCCTTGCGCCTCAAACTGTGATTTTGACTGTCTTTTGATGGTCGGGTCTGCTACATTAGTAAAGATAATATCTTGCCCTAACGCAGAGATAGAGCCTTCAAAGTCAGTATGGCAGTCATTAGCAAAAACAGTAGCCCTGTTAAAATGCTCCATAACCTCTTTGTTCCAAATGGATGGTATGAATTTTTGAAAAGCCATTTTTTTCTATTCTCCTATTAGTTATTTTTTTGACAGCCAATAGTTATTAGACCTTTGCACCTTCTCCCAATTCGCATTAATTTCGCTATCGCTTAAATTCTGCAACTGCTCAAAAGTGTATAAGTCTTGAGCTGGTGGCGTGCTACCACTTGCACTACCAGTTGCGGAGTTTGCTATCGCTGTCTTTTTCACAATTTCCGCTTCTACCTCTTTCCTTGCCTGTGCGTAGATATTTTCCTTAAAGGCTTTATACCCCTCGTACAACTCGGTTAAAGGCACTTTGCCGACCTTATCGCCTACGAATAAAGAAAACTGTTTGTCATTGAATAAACTATCCGTATTCACATCGGGATACTTACTCACAAAACTTTCAGCGTCTTGTTGCAAAAATGCGTCCATCTCTGCTTTTTTCCTTAAAGTTTCTTGTTCAGTTCTTTTCTCTCTAGCAACATACTCGGCATAATCAGTTTTCGGGTCTCCACCATCTAGGTCTATCTTCCGCATAGTGTTGTACTCGGCAACATCTACTGCATCTTTGATAGGTTGGTTGGTATAAGGGTTAATTCTAACGGTAGATATAATGGCGTCTATTTTCGCCTGCTCTATCGCTTGTTGTTTTTCCCTTTCCCTGCGTTCCCTAGCATAGCGTGAGTTATCCTCTGCTGACTGTGTAGGTTTGACTGGCTCGGTCTTAACTGTTTCAGTTACAACTGGCTCTGTCGGTTGTGGTTCTACTACTGTGTTATCTACCTGCGACTCGATAACATCGTTTGTTTCCGCAGTAATATCGTTTTCGTTCATAAAAAACTCCTTTGCATTTTTCCGCTATCGCTTGCGAATATATTTACCTCACATTGACTGTGTTGGTATCATTCCTTCTTGCATACCTAACATTTGTGCAAACATTTGTGCATCGTTATATGTCTGCTCGTACTCGCCTATCATTTGGTTTGCAAGGTCTATTTTTTGTGTTGCTTCTTTTGTGAGCTGAGCAACTAGCGCTCTTAATTGGTTGTTTTGCTGTACTATCGGCACTACATCCTCAATAACCTTGTTTTGTTTCTCCACTAACTGCCCTAGTTCAATGACCCTTTCGCCTGCTACTTGCAATTCTTGTGTTAATTGTTTTAACTTATTATTCTGTGCGCCTTCAACGATTTTCACTATCTCGTTTTTATCTCTCAACATATCGCTTGGATATGCCTTGACAAACTCTAACGCAGTAATCTCGCCTTTAGTAAACATAGTTTCAAGCATTTGTATATCGCCTGCTGTACTACTCCTTACTCCCTTAACTGCCTCAACAACAACGCTAAAATTGACATCAGCAAAATCGCTACCATTGAAAACTCTTTCGTTTAACCTCTCTTTTACTTGTTGTGTTTCCTCATCAATTACGCTATCCACATATGCAAAAGGTTTATGGTGATAGTAGTTCTTAAAGAATTGCGCCATAATAAGCCCTTGCTTTTCTTTATTCCGCCAAAACCTTTCTCTCAATTCCTCAATAGGCTGTGTTGCTTGTGCTTGTAATTGTGCTATTGCTACACCGCTCTGTCCACCTTTCGAAAGTTCGCCCGTTAGTATTTCCGTTGCTCCTGCTACCGTTCTTGTATGCTCTATAATGCTCTTTATTGTGTATATAGGCATCATTGAGGCGTTTGGCGGGTCGGCTTTTCTTATTCCATATTGGTCTTTAGAGTAGTCAGTCAATACTTGCCCGCTTTCGTTGGATATTTCTTGCCCTTGTAGTGCATCGGGCTTGACTATCCATTTGCCCCAAGAGTTAGCCTCTGTTGCCATTGTTTGTAATGCGCTTAAATAGTTAATGATTTGTTGGTTAGGTATAAGCCCCTCAACCTCACTAATGCCATAGATACTATCCTCTTGTTCCTCGTACTGCCCTATAACTATCGGGTATAGGTACGATTTAGGTCTTGGTTTCTTTTCGGCGTTAAGCGCATTATCGGGAGATGCAGGGTTTTCGGGGTCTGCTTTGATTATCCCTTTCTCTTTTAGGTCTTTTTTGGCAAGTGTTTCATCGGGTGCTAGTGGTCGTGCCGCGTTTATCATTGTGCCTTTGACTGACCTTTCCCAATACACCTCGCCATCTTTCCTAAAGTATTTAAGTAAGACCGTACATAGTCCGCTATTGTCTTGTTCTTTATTGCTTTTCTCGTGGTCATCAGCAACAATAAGGGATTCATCCACTCCTTCATCAGCCATTGCCTTTACTGTTTCTATATGTTCCCTAGAGGCAACGATTATCCATCTTTGTTTTTGCTCATCAACTTCTAAAGGGTTAGCGACAAACACTTTGCGTAGGTCTATGGTTTCAACTCTTAACGCGCCTTCTTCTTTTGCAGGTAGTCCTATTATATCTTTATCCCAATAAAAATGGTACACATAAGTACCTTTAATAACTGCATCCTTGACTGCTCTAGCGTCGTATTCATCCAAACGCATTTCTTTAGTCATGTACTCGGCAAACTCGGTGAAAAGTTTAGCATCTATTTCTTGTGAAGTTGCTTGAAAGACTAGCCTAACTGGTACAGATGTCATCAACGCTCTTTTATTTCTGCATATAAACTTAATAAAGTTAGATACAGGTCTAGGCATTGTTTTTGTTCTTTCGGTCGCCTCTGCCCATTGTCTGCCCTCAAAGAAGTCAACATTGCGCTTGGTTTTCTCGGCTATTTTTTGTACGCCTAGATATTCAAGCCCTTTTTGATACTCTCTCCAGTTTTGTGCGTGTCTGTTTTCTTCTATCATTTCTGCTCCCCAAACAATAATTCAGTGAGTGCTAGTTCTCGTTCTGCTTGTGCTTCGCTTTGTTTTTTCATCGCATCTAGTTTCTGTTGCTCGATTTCAAGCCTTTTCAATTCAATTTCGTTGGCTTTTTCTAGTTTCTCTATTCGTTGTTCTAACTTTCTTAACCTTTTAAACATTTAATTACTCCATGATATATACTCATTGCGTATTGACTGTTTTGGTTTATCAATCAATCTACTCCACCAACTTTCTTTTTTTGGTGGCTCTTTCCAAGTAGTTTCGCCCTGTCTTGCGACAAAGTGCGCTATTGCTGTACACATAACCATATCGTCGTGCTTGCCTGCTGTTGCTTCGGCTTTTCCATCCTTGTTCCGTACAAACGATAGCATTTCTTGTAGCGTTGCTAGGTCGCACTCGGTTTCGGGGTCGTTTCTATGCGCTATCAATAACCCTTGCAAAATCGTGTGTCTTGTCTGTTGCGTGGTTAGAAAGCCGTAACTGTCTTTCATCTTCCCTGTGGTAGTGTCTAGTTTCTCTTGCTTGTATAAGTTTTGGTACTGTGCTTTTACAAGTTCAAGTGTCGGCACTATTGAGAAGTTAGTTTCAATGCCTATAATCGCATCGTTGTAGTATTTCCCTAGACAGTACACTTGGTCGGCGTATAAGTCATCGGCTATATATTTCATTTGCATACTTGCCACCGTTCGCATTGTTATATTGTCAATGACCTTTGCTGTGTTAAAGTCGCTACCATCACCTGCAGTATCGCCACCTATCGCATACGGTTTCTTACTCACTTTATCTGCTGTCGCCTTATCAAAGTCATCGGCTGTTTCTTTTCCGTTCTCTATCCATCTGACTTGTGGTTTTTGGTAGATTCGTATATATCCGTTATCCGTTTCAATAAATCTAATATTCTTTATAACCGTTGTATAAGGGTCAATAGCGTGCTTATCATAAATAAAGTACCCTTGCATTAGTGGTTTTAGTTCACGCACTTGGTCTATGCGTTCAATTAGTGCTTCTTTATCAAAGTAACAGTCGCCACTTGCGATAAACGCTTCTTCGGGAGTACAGGGATATTCTTGCCTAATCATTGCCTTATCAACAAAGTGGTTATAAGTATCAACATACCAAGCGATTTGCCCTCGTGTTAGCCCTTTCTTTTCAAGCCATTTAATGCGGTCTTGTATCCAAGTGTCGTTGTCCTTTATTTTCGTGAATGGCTCCTCGCTATCTAGGGTGTATTCTTTCGTTTTCCACCACTCAAAGAAAAGGTTTATACAACTACCGCTATCCCATAAATCTTTGGAAGCGTTAAAGCCATTGGCAGTAGTTTCATAGACCATGAACGAGTTTTTCGTAAGAGCTGGTTTCAAAGCAGTTTGCACCTCGCTCAAAGGCACTTGGAAGAACGCAACCTCGCTTAAATGCAGAAAGGATAGTGTTCTTGACCTACCGACATTCTTTGTTGCGGTTTCTACACGCCAACTAGAGTTAAGCACATCAAAAAACAATTCATACTTACTGTTATATTTCTCATCGGGCTTCAATGCTTTCGGGAGCATATCATAGACTACTTTCGCCTTGTCGTTAAAAATGGTTGTGGCGTTCCCTGCTATGTTCGCAACCGTAAACCCTGCGAAGTTCTTTTGAGAAATTGCATAGGATAGTTGAATTGCTGTTATAAGCGAGGTAAAGCCTTGTTGTCTGCCTTTGAGGATAAAGTAAGGTTTTTTCGTGCCATGCGTTAAAAACTCACGCATAAACTCTTTTTGGACATCATTAAAAAAGAAAGGAACGGTATTCTTTTCCTTATCCACGATGGAGAACGCAAGTTCTATCCAATAATATGGTTTAGTTATCAAGTATCGCGAGGCTCTATCATCCGATAGTATCGCCTCTACATTTCCTTGGACTATCATCTTATCGGCAACGATGTCGTTAGATGCAATCCAAGTTTTTTTTCTGCGTTCTACGAGGTTGGCAATAAGTTTCTCGGTTATTTCATCCTTAACTGCTAATTCATCATCTAGAAAGTCTGGTAGCATTATTGCCTATCCTGTAATCTGACAATGCCTATTGTGGCATCGGCTATTTGTCGTTCCTTTGACGCGACTGTTTTCATTTTGTCGCTTAATGTATTAATGACTGGCATAATATCTGCAGGTTTTATAAGCCTTAAATCGTTTATGACCTTGATTGCTGCATTTATTTCAGTCTTTGTCATATCGGCAGTTGCTAGTTTCTGTATTGCTAAATCTAGTAACTGTTCATCGTGTTTGGCTCGTGAGAATTGTCTTTTGAGTACAGCCATAGCATCTTGTAGGATTTCAAACGCACCCTCTAGGTACACGCCTCGTGCTTGGTTTTGCATAATCTTGTACTGTGGAGTGTCTTTATTTTGCGTACGCCATTTTTGTAAGGTTGCGGGCGGTATGCCTAGTTTACTCCCTGCTTGGCGGATAGAATAGCCACTAGCAAGTAGTTCTAGTGCCTCTATCTTTGTTTGGTCATCGTATTTCCTTTGTACTCTAGG
>JGI24501J29690_1001039_pt1 | contig 11084 bp, 6 predicted proteins | sample BioPla2RNA2_FD_29690 | JGI IMG/M metagenome (IMG submission 29690) | reverse complement strand
GGACTTTCACCAACTTATCAAAAAAAGACCGCTTCGAATAGGCGGTGTACACATTCCGTTTCACAAGGGTGAAAAAGCGCATTCTGACGGCGACGTACTCTTACACGCCATCACTGATGCCCTTCTCGGTGCTGCTGGAATTGCAGACATTGGGGAGCTTTTTCCACCGGAAGACAATACCTGGAAAAATGCCAGCTCTGCATATCTTTTGCAAGAAGCATGGAAGAAGGTAGAAGAAAAAGCGTGGCGTCTCGTAAACATCGATGCAGTGCTTATTTTAGAAAAACCAAAACTCCTCGTGCATCGAGAGAGCATACGTCAATCAATCGCGTCGATCTTGGGATGTGAAATATCACAAATCTTTGTAAAGGCAAAAACTCACGAAAAACTCGGCCCTATAGGACGCGGAAAAGGGATCGAAGCCCATGTTGTTTGCTTGCTAGAAAAAAGCGAAACTTAAAAATCAAACCCTAAAAAAAGTGTAATCGAAATTTATTCGCCTTGCGTTTCCAAGATGAGCTCAACCTCACCTTGAGAAATATTCAAGCGCTCGGCAATTTTTGCAGGAGTCCAACCTAATCGTGCAAGCTTTATCACATTTTCCCGTGTTTCCAAGACTAAGCCTTGACTAGAGCGAGAGTCGCGTACGCCAGGAGATTTTTTTACCTCACCCAAAAGCTTTAAGTAAGATTTCGTTTCTTTATTTATTTCATTTAAGCGAGATTCTGTACTTGCAAGCCAATGTTTTGAATCCTGTATCGCATCAAAACGCTCTTCAGTAGTTGAAAGAATTTCATCTAAGGAATCAGCCTGGTCCAGTACATCTTTGATTTTAGGATTCAGTTTTATAAGCCCATCGACATCCATTTTCAAAGCTTGGAGTAAATCAGGTAAATCTGCACTTTCAGCCTCGCAAGATTGCAATCTTTTTTCCAAGTCATCGAGCATCTTAAACGTTGAATCGATGCCTTTTATGGTTTGCTCCAATATCGGTTCTTTTTTCTCCAATCGTTCTATTTTGTTTGCAATTTCTTTTATTGTACTTTGATAATTTCGTACATCACCTTGCATAATCAAAAGATCATCATTTGTTGTTTTTAAGCCTTCAACTTTTTGATCGATGGATGCAGAGAGAATTACAAGTTCATTAAAGTTCTTTTCCATATCGTCGATTCTTTTTTTCTCTTGGTTAAACTTCAATACCCTTTGATTAACTTCTTCCTCAGATTTTTTAAGCTTTTCTACTTGCTTTTCAAGAGCCTGTATCATTTTTTCATACTGCATCAACTGTGCGGTTTCGGTTTTCATTTCAGAAATTTTTTCTTCTAAATCAAGTTTTAGAACATCAGCCTTTTCAAAAATCTGTGTTTGCGCTATAAATTGCTTTATCTTTCGATCGATGGTGTCAAGGCTTGTATTAAGCTCATCTGAATCTTTTTGCATCTTCAAAATCATTTTTTCTTGACTTGTTTCATTTGTAAGCTTTATATCTTGAATAATTTTTTTCTCTTGTCGTAACTGCTCTTCGACCTCAGCTTTCTGTGTTTTTATTTTTCGCTCTGTTTCTTCAAGCATTTCTTTGTACATCGCTTTAAAATCATCTACGATATCGTTTGAATGCTTATTATAATGTTGGATAACAGATTCAGTCTCATTTGAAATTGCCTCTATCTTCTCTTCGAGCTCTCTAATTTGTTCCAAGGCTGATTCGGAACTTGTAGAAACAGCATCTTTTAACATCCTTTCTAAATCAACTAAAACATTTTGTGCATCCTCACTAAAAGAAGCGTATTTATCATCAAAAATTGTTTTCACTTCCACAAACTGAGTGTTCATTCTCTCTTTCCACTCGGAAAAGTCGGTCCGTATCGAATCGAGCAAGGCTGCCGCTTGTTGACTTGAATCGCTTATGTCATCAGTCATTTTTTCGAGACTTTGAGCCACATCTTTTTCGTAGCGTTTTATTTGTTCGTCAATCGAGCCAATAAAATGCGTGATTTCGTTTTTAACATAGGCATCTGCCTCTATTCGCGTTTTTTCAAAAGCTTCTTTGTATTCACCTATAAATAAAACCAATTTCTCATCAAGTCCTAAGAAATCTGCTTGATATTTTTTATTTTTTTCCTCAAAGCTATTTTCAAGTGTATTGCTATAGTTTGTAAAGCGCTCTTGAATAGCTTGGATTTTCTCTTTTAATTCCTCGGTGTATTTGTTTTCTAGGACTTTTCTTTGATCACTGTACTCAAGGGAAAGGTTTTCAAGTTTTGCATCAAAGGCATTTTGCCAGTTTTCAAGAGAATCGTTGAGCCTTTGACTTTGTTTTGTTAAATCTTCAAGGAAGGAATCTTCAAACCCACTCAATTTTTCCGACACATTGTCATAGGCTCTTTGTTTTAACTCTTGCAATTCATTTTCAAGCCCTCGAATTGTTGTAGAAATAAGAGACATTTGATTTGCAAAGTTTTCTTCATGTTTTTGCAAAGAACTTGCTTGCTCATCCGTGAAGTCAGAAAAGTCACCTAGAACCTTTGCACTTATTTCTTTAAGCGAGTTTTCTAAACTCTGTTTTATTACATCTATATCTGCAATTCCTTTTTCCAAGCTTTCGCTTTTAAAAGAGAAATCATCGCTAAAAGTATCTAACAAGCTTTGATACGTATTTGTAAAGGAAAGGAATTTACCTTCTATTTCATTTTGAAAAATAGAAAATCCTTCATCCAAAGATTTTTTAACAGAACCAAAAGATTCTTTAGATTCTGTTAAAGATTTTTCAATCTCTTCGGCTGTTTTCTCATATTCGTTTTGTATTTTTTTGAGGTCTAAACTCATTGTTCTAAGATTTTCTTCTGCCTCATTTCGCCAATTGTCATTGAAGCTATGAATGAGGCTTTGTGTTTCATCAATCTTTGTCTTGATTGTCATGTTTAGGAAGCCTATTTTCTCTTCTAAAAAGGTATTTGCTTTTTCAACTCTTTCTATCGCTTTATTTCGTAGTTTATCAAAGGCCTTCCCTTCAATTGTATCGGCGCGTTCACTTGCCACAGCAAAAGCATCTTCATACGATTGGTTAATTTCTGTTAAAATTTTTTCATTTTGCATCAATGCATCGCGAGTTGAAATTTCAATCGTTTCTATATCCTTATGAAAGGTATCTAAAAGCCCCTTTGTAAGCGCGTCTAGGCTCGCTTCATTTTCAGCGGCAAATTCTTTTTCAAGTTGGGGGATGCGTTTTTCGAGATAGTCTTGTTGTTTTTTTAAGGCATGTACTTTATCTTGAGTCTTTGCAATAAAGGCAGACTCAGCCTTTATCTTCATGAGATTTTCTTCAACACGCTCTGACATTTCAAGTAATTCTTTTATTAAAGCATCGTAATGAGCAGTTTTTTGCTCAAGTTGTTCTAACGTTTTAACAAGAGAGGTCTGTGCTGCAATTTTTTTATTGAATTCTTCTATAATAGAATCTAAACGTTTTACAGAAGCAAGTGCATGTGATTGTTTTGTATCAATTTCTAAACTCGCTTCTTTTAAATTATCTTTTTTTTGCGTAAAATAAGCTTCAAAATCGCCAATAATTTTTTCTGAATATTTCCGCACTTTTTCTATGGATTTATCTTTTTTATCTAACTGCCTAAAAGCAAGTATAAGAGTTATACAAATAGCTATAGTAACAATATTAAATATCATTCTGGTCCACCAACAACACTAATCTTTGTACTAGTTTAGCACAATTTTCTGTAATTGGCGATAGTTTTTAAATGAAATATCTGCTTGTGGAAGTTTTAAACCCAAAATTCGACGCCAAAAGGGCAATAAATATGCTGTTTTCATGCCTGCATTTCGAGCGCCAATGATATCTGCCTTAATATTGTTGCCAACATAAAGAATTTCGTGGGCTTCGAGTCCCAATTTTTCTGACAGCACCCCAAAAGTATGTATGGAGGGTTTTAGCGCACCTATTTCTTCAGAACCTAAAATAACATCGCAGTATTGCTTTGCTCCCCATATGTCTCCTTTTTGCTCAGGAGGGAAATCAGAAAGAACAGCACATTTAAAACCTGCTTTTTTAAAAACAGCAAAACTTTCAATAGCGTTTTTAAAAGGCTTTATCTCTGTAAAATAGGGACCCAAGCCGTCATAGACAATCTCATGAATATATTCTTTTGCGCTTTTACAATCGCATTTCATAACATCGCAGAGTAATTGCGCTTGATATTCAAAAAAATCTCCTAAGGGCGCAGTCTGGTGCAGTATATCTCGGACTTTTTTAAATGCCAAAAAAAATCGAATATTCTTTAAAAAATAGGGCAGAACTCGTATATTAAGCCGCCAGTTGGGGTAGAGTGTCCCGTCAATGTCAAATGCTATTGCCTTAATTTCTTTCATGATATGATATTGTACACGAGGGAAGGCAGCCTGTCTATTCCTTTTTTAATGGATAAAATCTGAGCTCGGTTTTTATTCGCACTAAAGAAAAAAAGTCATTTTCGCTGTTTGCTATAAGTTCATCGAGGTTTATTTCTTTTCCCGCATAAAAGACGGGGCATTGAAACTCTCGTTTTGCATCGAAATAAGGTAGGAAAACAAGCGCATCTCGAAATCGTCCTATGTCCAATTTTCCTTCCTCAGTGTCGGAGCGAAAATCTTTTATCGCGGCAATGTACATTCGCTCAGGTTCTGTTAAAGCTAACATGTAGAGAAGCGGTTTTAAAATATGCGAACTGTAACCAGAATTTTTTACATATGCGCTATCCCGCACTTTGCCATGAGAATCAAAGCTCAGTGAAAAAAAAGAGTGATTTACTTCTGTTCCTGATGTAAAAAAATCTAAATCCCTTCCAAGCTGCACTGAGGCATAGGCTGTTGCCAAATTCCGTGTCCAATCAAGCGCTGCGTAGATGGTTTCTCGGGAACTCAGCGTTTCTACTCGTGAACGAGGACTCGTATCAACCGTTGCCTTTTTCAAGGCTTGTATTTTTAAGTATGAGGCAATTTGTGGGTAGACAAGTCCGTCGACAACCCATTTTACATAGCCCAAAGAACCTAGTTGTAGTTTATCACTGTCTTCTAAAATTTCATTGCTTTCTATATTATCGCGAGTGTTTAACTCAAGATTTTCACTAGAGTCAAAAATCTGACTAGGCTTTCCATTTTCATCATAGGCACGGTTTGGAACAAAGTCAATCATGTCTTGGTATTCGCGCAATTGTGATGCGATTTGAATATTTGCATCGTATAAGTTCTCTTCAGGTGTGAAAAAATGCCAGGGAAAGAGGTTTTTCGAAAGTGCATAAAACTGCGGTATTGAAAGCGTATAAAAATCTCTAAATGGCAAAGAAAAATTATGGTCTTTTATAAGATAGGCATTGAAGATACGCAGATCAATAGAGGTTTTTGTACCACTTGGTTTAAAAGTAAAATAAACCTCAGAACTCTGTGTAAAATAAAATTCAATGCGAAGGGCTTTTTCTGTTTCCTTATCGCGATATAAAATCCAAGAGCCAGATGTTTTTTCTGGAAAATCGTTTTCGACCATTGGATTACAGATAATTGCAAATTCTTTTTCGTATTCCACAAAAGAGACTCGAAAATAGTCTCCTGCCTCATTTTTACGAATAATTGCTTTTTCTTCTCGTAGGTCATCTAAGCTTCTCGTAAGCCAAGTATAGTAGATATCCTCACGAATAGAACTTGAGTCAGATATGGAAAGCGGATTAAAGGCAGCATAGACTGGAAAGCCCACACTAAAAAAGAGAAATACTATACTAAAACAAATCTGCCTTCGTTTCATTTTTTTTCGTCTGGATGTCGTCCTGGTTTTGCATTTGCAAGCAAGAGTTTGAGCCGATTCAATTGATTTACTTCACTTGAACCAGGGTCATAGTCAATTGCAGAAATATTTGACTCAGGATAACGGCGACGCAACTCCTTTATCATACCTTTTCCGGTAACGTGGTTTGGTAAACAAGCAAAAGGCTGCACACAGGCAATATTTGGCACGCCATCGTGAATTAGTTCAACCATTTCGGCGGTTAAAAACCAGCCCTCGCCAGTTATATTGCCAAGCTGTACTATATCATCGACAGATTCCATTAAATCATAAATAGATGTAGGTGGATTAAATCGACGACTCTTAGAAAGCTCTTTTTTAATGCGTTTTCTATAAAGTTCCATTCCCCATACGAGTAGTTTTGCGTTTCGTTTTGTTTTTTTAGGGAATGAAAGTTTTTCATGGCGATAAATACCTGTTGCAAAGGTGTAAAATAAAAAATCTGCTAGGTCGGGAACAACACATTCTGCACCTTCTTGCTCAATTGTGCTAAAAATGTCGTTATTTGCCGTAGGATGAAACTTTACTAAAATCTCACCTACAACGCCAACTCGTGGTTTTTTTATGGGAGAGAGGGGAAGGGTATCAAAATCTCGTACAATATGTTTTATCATGCGATGATAAGCCAAGATAGACATGGATTTTAGCTGTTTTTGAATATGCCTATTCCATTTTTCATAGAGGGCGTTGGCTGAACCAGGTTTTGCCTCATAGGGGCGTGTTCGGTACAGTACTCGCATGAGTAGATCGCCAAGCATGAGTGCCATAAAAGCCCTATGTAAAAGGGGAAAACCTATTTTAAAACCAGGATTTGATTCCAAGCCCACAGCATTAAGCGATATTACTGGGATATGTTCCCAACCTGCATCGGCCAAAGCGCGACGAATAAAACCGATATAATTTGTAGCGCGACAACCACCACCAGTTTGGGTAATAAGCAAGCTGACATGGTCGAGGTCGTATTTGCCAGAGCGAAGGGCTGCTATCATCTGTCCCGCAACCAAGATTGAAGGGTAGCAGGCGTCGTTATTTACAAACTGCAAGCCCGTTTCAACCGCCTCGGTATCAACATCGGGTAGGATAACAAAGTTAAAACCAGAATATTCAAAGGCTTTTTGTATAAGGCGAAAATGTATGGGTGACATTTGCGGTGCCAATATCGTATGCGTCGCCTTCATTTCCTTGGTAAAAACCTCTCTTTGATAGGCTGCAGAAATCTTTTTCTTTTTTTTCTTTGGATTTCTCTCTTGTTCTCGCACTGCAGCGATTAAACTTCTTACACGAATACGAACCGCACCGAGGTTTGAGCCCTCATCAATTTTTATAAGCGTATACATCCGGTTTTTTGCCGCAAGAATTTCTTCAACTTGGTCGGAAGTTACCGCATCTAAGCCACAACCAAAACTCGTCAACTGAAGCATTTCTAAGTTCGGCATATCCGCAACAAAGGCAGCCGCGCGATACAAGCGATTGTGATAGGTCCACTGATCGACAATGCGAAGCGGTCGTTCAATTTTGCCGAGATGAGCCACGGAATCTTCTGTGAGAACCGCAACGCCAAGACCTGCTATAAGTTCAGGTATGCCGTGATGAATTTCTGGATCTAAGTGATAGGGGCGACCTGCAAGAACAATACCCATGCCGCCACGACGGATTATATTGAAAATAGCATCTTCCCCAGCTTCTTGCACTTCTTTTTTGAAAGCATCTTGCTCTTTCCATCCTGCATCGACTGCCTTATTTATTTCAGCTTGGCTTAGGGAAAGTATTTCGCCGAGCTCTTCAAAGAGGCGTTCTTTTAAGCGCTCCTTGTGATCGATGGGCAAAAAGGGGTTGAGAAAAAGAATAGAGTCATCTTGACGAAGTGCATCGATATTGTTTCGAAGTACTTCGGGGTAACTCGTTACAATAGGGCAATTATAATGGTTTCCTGCTCCCTCGTCTTCTTTTTGCTCATAGGGTGCGCAGGGATAAAAGATACGATTTACGCCTTCTTTTAATAAGGCCTCGATATGACCGTGGCTTATTTTTCCCGGATAACAGACTGATTCCGATGGAATGGATTCAAGACCGAGTTCATAAATATCCCTCGTTGAGCGTGGCGACAGACGAACTCGAAAGCCGAGTTTTGTAAAAAAGGTAAACCAAAGAGGATAATTTTCATAGATATTAAGTACGCGCGGTATACCAATCTCGCCCCGTGGTGCATCTTTTTTGAGAAGCGGTTTGTAATGGCGAAAGAGGCGATTGTATTTCCACTCAAAGAGGTTTGGTAAGAGACCGTCTTCTTTGCCACCCAGGGCATTTTTCTTTGCATTTGTGGCATCGACAGTAGTTTTCCCTCCTTCAAGTTCTGCTCCTCTTTCGCAGCGATTTCCTGTAACAAAACTTCGCCCTTCAGCACCAGTATAAAAGGTATTTATCGTAAGGAGACAATTATTATTACATTTTCCACAGCGACTAAGCTCTAAATCAACTTTAAAAGACTCAAGTTCTTCTAAAGTTGCAAGTGCCGACTGGATTGGCTCCTTATCGAGAATAAAATCTTCACCAGGTTTTATCGCAATAAGGTCGCTCCACTGGTCTTTTGCGATAAGGGCAGCACCATAGGCGCCCATAAGACCTGCAACATCGGGGCGAAAGACTTCAACACCAGAAACGAGTTCAAAGGCACGTAGGACGGCATCATTGTTAAAGGTACCACCTTGTACCACAACCTTAGTACCGATATCCGAAGCCTTTCGAAGTTTTATTACTTTAAAAAGGGCATTTTTTATAACAGAATATGAAAGCCCGGCAGAAATATCAGCAACCGTTGCGCCTTCTTTTTGGGCTTGCTTTACGCGACTGTTCATAAAAACAGTACATCGTGAACCAAGGTCGACAGGATTTTCTGCAAGCAAGGCTTTTTGACTAAAAGTTTGAATATCCATGTCGAGGGAGCGGGCAAAATTGTCCAAAAAACTGCCGCAACCTGAAGAACAGGCTTCGTTCAACTGTATGGAAGTAATAGCGCCATTTTTCATACGCAAGCACTTCATATCTTGTCCACCGATATCGAGCAAAAATTCAACACCTGGTACAAAAAATTCTGCGGCACGATAATGTGCTATGGTTTCAACTTCGCCAGCATCTGCCTTGAGAGCGGCTTGAAAAAGCGCCTCCCCATAACCCGTTGAAACTGTTCGTGCAATGTATACATCTTTGGGAAGTTTTTTGTACAAGTCTTTTAAAACACGAACCGCTAAGTCGACGGGATTTCCGGCATTGACATCGTAAAAGCGCCATAAAATACGCCCCTTTTCGTCGATGAGCACCGCCTTTGTTGTCGTTGAACCAGCATCTAAACCAAGAAAAACTGGTCCCTGGGCTTTTTGTAAATCATAGGTCATCGCAATTTCTTGTGCATGTCGCTTGTGAAAAGCTTCAAGCTCTGCTTCGTTTTTGAAAAGCGGCTCTAAGCGTTGCACCTCCGTCATTTCTGCACCGACGAGCTTTGTTAAATTTTCTCGCAAGTTCCCAATACTTACAAAGGGAGATTTTTCTCCAGGCTCAATCTGTGAAAGATCCCGTTCTGCAGAAAAAGCTGCACCAGCTGCAACATAGAGCTGAGATCCCTCAGGAGCGATAATCGCCTCCCCTTCAAGCTTTAAGGTTTCAACAAAGCGATAACGCAATTGGTCAAGGAAGTAAAGCGGGCCACCCAAAAAGGCAACATTTCCACGGATAGGTTTTCCACAGGCAAGCCCCGAAATAGTTTGGCTTACCACCGCTTGAAAAATACTTGCGGCTATATCTTCCCGCCTTGCCCCTTCGTTTATGAGCGGTTGCACATCCGTTTTGGCAAAAACGCCACAACGAGCAGCAATGGGATAAATCATCGTCGCCCCACGCGCGAGTTCATTCAAACCACCCGCATCGGTTTCAAGCAAGGCAGCCATCTGATCGATAAAAGCACCCGTACCGCCAGCACAGGTACCATTCATTCTTTGCTCAACAGTACCGCTAAAATAGGTTATCTTGGCATCTTCACCACCAAGCTCAATAACAACATCAGTTTGCGGGATGAGTTTTTGCACTGCCCGTGTCGAAGCGACCACCTCTTGAATAAAATCTATACCAAGCCAATGAGAAACAGCAAGACCGCCAGAGCCCGTTACTTTTACACTTAAAAGCTTTTCCTTTCCTTCAGAATAGGCTTTTTCAGCGACATCGAGAGCCTCATTTACAACCGCTATAATTGTTGTACGAATATCAGCACGGTGGCGTTCATATTTACTAAATAAGATTGTATCATTTTCATCTAAAATAACAATCTTCACTGTTGTTGAGCCAACATCAATACCAACCCGTAAGGGTTCACTACCCGTTAAAAAATCTACTGTATCTATTTTTGACATTTTTTCCTTATTTCCACAATATATACCAAGCACTATACAGAAAGTATAGCCATTTATGAGATTCTAGACAATATGATAGTATTGTATCGTAATTTTATACCAACGATTTACTCTATAAGACTTTGTATTATTTCTTCTTCAAGTTCAATAAAAATATTGGATTCAGAAGCAGTTTCTATTGTTTTTTGATTCTCTTTCAAATCCTTGTTTTCTTTTTCAAGTTCTTCTATAGAAGCCCTATTTTTAGAAAGTTCACGCTCTAAATCTAAAAGGTACATCATTCTTCAATCGATTTTTCCAAAACAGCCAAATCTCTATCATAACTTTCTTGAATATCTAATAGGGCTGCTTCATAGACTTCTTGAATTTCTTTTTCCTGTTGATTTTGTGCCGCTCTTGTTAAACGCATACTTTGCAAGGCATATAAATCGCCTTCTTTTTCTGCCTCTATCTCTTGTAGTTCTGCCTGTCGCAGCATTTCTAGATGAGCTTTTTCTGACTGTGCTGAAGCAAGGGAGTCTTCTGTTCGACTCACCATATCAAACAGTTCAATAAGGTTTGTATCTGCAAAGACATCTATATCTACATCTATTTTTTTATTTTGATAGGCAATAAAAGCTGTAATGCCATAGGAAATCCCAACAACAAGAGCAACCAAAGCTAAAAGCATCAATAAAACTGCGTGGTTTTTATTTTGTTTTGTCTTTTTGAAGATTGATAAAATTAGTTGCAAAATTTGATAATAATAACAAGACTACAAAAACACTCACGAGTTTTACAGATAATGGAATAATGCGGGTCTTTCAAACTTTTAGAAAAAACAAACCTTTTTTCATAGATGCCTGTACCCCTTTTGG
>JGI24501J29690_1000775_pt1 | contig 11283 bp, 7 predicted proteins | sample BioPla2RNA2_FD_29690 | JGI IMG/M metagenome (IMG submission 29690) | reverse complement strand
CCGCTAGTGGTATTATTATCCCGGAGACAGCACAAGAAAAAACACAGATTGCTGTAGTGCTTGCTGTCGGCGACGATACAGAAAAAATCAAAGTTGCTGTAGGTGATCGCGTAATGTACGATAAGTATGCGGGAACACAGGTAACAATCGATAATGAAGAATGCCTTATCTTAAAAGGCCAAGACATTATAGCAAAAATTGCTTAAACTAATCTTTTAGTTTTTTGTACAAAAGACGTGCTTCAGTATTGTTTGGATCCAGCAAAATGCTGTATTCGGCATTCAGAAGCGCGTTTTTTATTTCCTGTTTATGCAAGTTTATAAGCGCGAGTCTATAGTGTATTTCCGACTTTTGTTTATCAGATTTTGCTTGACTTGAAGCGAGAGAATAAAGCTCTATCGCCTTTTCAGTTTGCTTAAGACCAAAATACATATTTCCCAAGTTTATAAAAAGGGGAAGTCTATCTCTCTGAGTAAAATCTTTTTTTTCGTTTCTTGTGGAAATTTGTCCGTTTTCAAACTCATAGACAAGCAATCGATATGCAAGCATGAGATCTTTTTTATATTCAGCCACAAAATAAGACAAATACTCTCGTTCCCAGGAACGCATTTCTGCTATCCGATTGTAAGGATCAAAAACAATAACAACCTCATCTTTTGCATCTTTTGAATGCTCTCCGTATTTTGTTGTTAAATAGGGGATAAACAGTTGTTCCGCTTCCTTCCATTGCCTTTGCGATAAAAAATACCAAAGTGCCCATTGCAAAACTCTTTCCTCGTATAAAGAATCCCCCAAATAGTTTCTTTCTAAAAGAGCATAGACTTCAGCATTTTTTTCTGCCCGACTTCGTTGTGGATCTGCTGCCCAGCGCAATTTAATTTGCTCAAGCTCTAGGTCAATGTCTTCTTTTTCTTTTAGAGATTTTTCTATTCGCCAAAGTGCATCGCTAATGGGAACTTGTAGGTAGTCTTCGAGTTTCGTGTTTTGCAGTGTTTTTATTCCACGTAATTCTAAATCAGAACTTAATATATCGTTTTCTTTTTGTTTTTCTAAACGAAGTGCATAATAGGCATACTCAACTAAGCCAGGCGTAAAATGCGGAAAAAGATCCAGCATTTGCAAAAGCCATTGTGATGCTTCTGAAAAAAGCCCCTTTTCTTCGCTTGCACGAGCAGCATTCAAATACGAAATAGGCGATTTTAAATCATGGGCGATAACAGAAAGCCAGGCTTCATTTGCTTCATCGAGTAAGCCAGCTTTTAGGTAAGCATCAGCTTCAAGTAAAAGATGCTTTTCAGAAAAGGGTAAAAGAGAAAGATTATAGATACAGGTATCAAAATCGCCCGCATCATAGGCAATAAGCGACCAAAAATACGCAGGCTCATAGCTGGTCATGTGTTTTGGATGAAGGAACATTGCTTCTCGAAATCGTCCGAGATGTGCAAGCAAGCATGCAGCATTTATACTATAGGCTGTATTGCCTGTCAAATGATAGGCATCGATATATGCTTGGACATAATCCGTCGTAAAAAAATCTTTTTCACTCTTGGTTGATAAAAAAAGAACCTCGGCATACAGGGAAGCATAATCTGTACCGACCAAGCCTTTCCCTATCGAAAGGGCTTTTGCGATTTGTTTTGTTTCAAGCAAAAAATGTGTATATAAGACCTGTACTTCAGGCTTATACCCGTATTTTTTATAGAGCTTTTTTACCACTTTTTCGCAGGCGCCCATTTTTTGCATTTTATAAAGACGTTTATACACAGAAAGATAATGAATGTCGCTACTCGCCATTTTTTCTGCTGCTTTAAGAACCTTTTCTCGCGTCAGAAAAACGAGAGTACGCAATATGCACATCTGCTTCATCAAGTTTTGCTATAAAAGAAGCATTTGTCGATTTGGTTGAGCATGAAAAAAAGAGGACTATGCACAATCCATACACAAAGGCTTTTTTTAACATAGACTATTCTTCTTTTTTTTGAATATTGTCCAAAACAGCATTTATAAACTTAAAGGAATCTTCAGAGCCAAACTCCTTTGCAATTTGTACCGCCTCATCTATTACGATAGAAGGATGTAAATCTTTTTGATATAGCAAGGCATAGGCAGATATACGTAAAATGGCCAAATCGACTCGATTCAAACGATCAAAATCCCAGTTTGTTAGATTTTTCGAAATATTTTCATCTATCCTTTCGAGATTCTCTAGAGTTCCAGCTATTAAAAGTCTGGCATAAAGATTACTTGACTCACTGAGTTTTTCGAGGCTTTTGCTTTCTACCCATGAAAGAGAAACTAATTGTTCTGAATCCATCTTTCCCACATCAAACGAATAGAGCGCTTGAAAGGCTAGGATTCGAGCTTTTCTACGAGACATAAAAAACTCCCGTATTTTACCAAGTTAAAAGTGTATCTAATGCTTCACCTGTTTTTAACATTTGATAATTTTCTGGTGTTTTAAGTGACGAAATCAATTCCGTTGTTGCGGTAATCAAAGACTGTGATTTTTTTTGTTGACTCAATTGGTCCTTGAGTAATTCATAGACCGTATAATTCGAACCTGGTTGCACAACATCACTCAAAGCCAAGGTTTTTTGATCATATTTTTCAACGACTTGATAAAACTGATAATCACTTGCTGTTTCATTCACTTCAGAGTAAAATCCTTTTGGTTTTGCAAACAATTCGAGCAGTTTTTGAAAGTCCCAGCCCAACTGCTGAGCTGCAGAAGTTGTTTTTCCCAAGTACATTTCACCAGCATTCATCTTTGTGGGGTCAAGTTTTGCTTTTTCACGAAGAGCACTTTGCGTTAATTTACCTGACTTAAAATCATTCAAGAGTGCGCCTACCTTTTCAGGCGTTGCATCCGGGTTATTTTGCTTTGCTACCACAACCAAGAAAAGTTGCACGACATCGGGCTGTACAAAATTTGTTTTATTCATTTCATACGCAGAGCGAATTTCGGCATCTGTTGCAGAAATCTGTAAAATCTCAGGCCTTTTTGCAATCAAATACCGTTGCGCAATAATTTGTGTTTTAATATGTTGTTTATATTCAGCGGTATTCATCGAGGTTTGCGATTTTAAGAAATCATCTAAACTCAAATTTGTTTGCTGTTTAACTATTTGTGCCAATTCAGGTTCAGTTAATTGTTTGCCAATCTGCTCAGACATTGATTGTAAAAAAGCTGCGTTTACTTCTGAATCCGATACAGTAATACCATCTTTTTGTGCAGCTTGAAGCAAGAGTTTTTCATCGATTAAAGATTCTAAAATTTCTTTTTTATGGTCCAGGGTAAAATTGGTAACACCGGTTTGTTTTTTGTACACTTCTGCACGCGCTTTGAGTTGACGAACTGTAATTGATTCACTTTTGTACAATTTTACCGTTGCAAGCACTTGCAAATCTGCCTGTGCAAAAAGACTCGCACTTATCAAAAGTGCCCCTACCAATAATCCAATATTCTTTTTCATTTTTTCACCTTATAAATCAATATATAATAAAACCGTTTAGATTGGTTTTAGTTACAGGGATATAAAATTAGTTTTCTATAACAGCTCGAATTCGGCGAACACCCGCAGAAGAAGACTGTTCTTTTTTTATAATAAAAGTGCCAATTTCACTCGTATTCTCGACATGCGGTCCACCGCATAATTCTTTTGAAAAATCACCCACACTGTACACCTTTACCTTATCTTCGTATTTTTCACCAAATAAGGCAATAGCGCCAGATTTTTGTGCATCTTCGAGTGACATTACTTCCATTGTAACAGGCAAGGCTTTTTTTATTTGCTCATTTACGATAGCTTCAACTTGCTGGATTTCCTCAGCTGTCATGGGGGCAGGATGAGTGAAGTCAAAACGCATGCGTTCAGCCGTAATATTTGAGCCTTTTTGCCCAACATGCTCTCCCAAAACCTGTATCAAAGCTTTTTGTAAAAGGTGGGTTGCTGTATGATAGCGCTTTGTAATCTCTGAGCTTTCTGCCAAGCCACCTTTGAACAGATGATCGCTTCCTGCCTTCGATGCCTCTTGGTGTTTTTTAAATGCTGCATCAAATTCTTCGACATTCACCTTTAAACCATGTTCAGCAGCAAGCTCTTCTGTTAGTTCAATGGGAAAGCCAAAAGTATCGTAGAGCCTAAACGCAAGTCGCCCAGACATTAGCTTTGCATTCCCCTTCATAAGATTTGGTAGCATTTTTTCAAACTCTAGCTCGCCTTTTCTTAGCGTTTCGCTAAATCGTTTTTCCTCTTGTGCGAGTTCATTTAGAATTTTCTCTTCATTTTCTCGCAATTCTGGAAAAGCTTTTTCAAAGGTTTCTATAACAGTCTTCGCAAGCACAGAAAGAATGGGTTTTTCTATGCCAAGTTTTTTTGCATGGCGAACAGCTCTTCGGATTAAGCGTCGTAAAACATAGCCTGCTCCAAGGTTTGAAGGACTTGGCCCCTTTGTATCACCAAGAATAAAAACACTCGATCGAATATGATCTGTAATGATGCGAATGCTCCAATCTTTTTCTTCAGCTTCTCCATACCGAAAGTTCGGATTATTTTGCACTTCTTGTACTTCTTTTTCTATCGCATGAATTATGGGTTCAAAGATTTCTGTTTCATATACGGACGTTTTTCCCTGCAAAATAGTTGTAGTGCGCTCCAAACCCATACCGGTATCAACATTTTGTTTTGGTAGCTTTACGAGTGTTTTTTCATCAACTCGATTATACTCCATAAAAACATTGTTCCAGATTTCAAGCCAGTGTTCGCTTTCGGTTTCTTTATTTGAACCTTCTTTTGGAAGTCCTTCTCCTACCCAATAAAAAATCTCAGTATCAGGACCACAAGGGCCAGTAGGACCAGCTGCCCACCAATTATCTTCAGCGCCAAGATAGGCTATTTTATCCTCAGGCATTCCGATTTCAATCCAATACTGAGCGGATTCTTCATCTCGCGGTGCATTTTCATCACCAGCAAAAACAGTTACAGAGAGTTTTCTTGGGTCAAGGTTTAACCAGTCTTTTGAAGTTAAAAACTCATAGCTATAAGCTATGGATTCTTTTTTAAAATAATCACCGAGCGACCAGTTACCCAACATCTCAAAGCAGGTAAGATGGCTCGCATCTCCCACTTCTTCGATATCGCCTGTTCGAACGCATTTTTGGTAATTGACGAGGCGTGTTCCCTGTGGATGCGTTTCACCAAGCAAATAAGGTACAAGAGGTTGCATTCCTGCGGTCGTAAATAAAACTGTTGGGTCATTGTCTGGCAAGAGAGATTTTCCAGAGATTTCATTGTGATTTTTTGTTTTAAAAAAGGCAATGTATTTTTGTCGTAATTCGTTTGCTGTCATACTCTTTATCTTAGATATGGACGCCCTCAATGTCAAGGGTAGAAAGACAAGGGTTTTCTACCCCAACAAAAAGAGTTTTATCCTTCTTTTTTTAAATTCTCTTGTGCAACTGCTAAAAGCGCAATTGGTACTGAATATGGTGAACAAGAAACATAGTGTAAACCGGCATTCATACAAAACTGTATGTTTTCAGGTCTTGCACCATGCTCGCCACAGAGACCTACAGAGAGGTCGGGACGTGCTTCTGTACCACGCTTTGTTGAAAGCTCTATCAATTCTTTTACACGTGAATCTAAAACTGAAAAAGGATTTCCGTCGATGAGATCGAGCATAGTATAATCAGGCATAAAACTCGTAAAATCATCGCGAGAAAGTCCTAGACAGGTTTGCGTCAAATCATTTGTTCCAAAGGAGAAAAATTCTGCGTAACGAGCTATTTCTGCAGAACTGAGAGCCGCACAAGGAAGTTCAATCATTGTACCAAAGCTATATTTTAGGTTCGTTACCTTATTTTTTTTACATACTTCTTGAGCTATCTCAGCCAATCCTGTATAAGTATAGCCTTCAATTTTTTTCCCATATATGAGCGTTTTCAACTCCGCTGCATTCATAATAATTGGAATCATAACTTCGGGAAAGACTTTTATCTTTTCTTTGCTTAACTTACATGCAGCTTCAAAGAGTGCAGAAACTTGCATTTCATAAATTTCTGGATGCGATATTGCTATTCGACAACCTCGGTGACCAAGCATCGGATTACTTTCTGAAAGAGCAATCATTTGCGCTTCTAGAGCTGCCTTTGTCATTTTTATGCCACAGTTTTTTGCATAGTCTAGATACTCTTTTTTTTCAGTTTCATTGTGAGGCAAAAATTCATGTAGCGGAGCATCGAGCAAACGAATAGTTACAGGCTTCCCTCGCATTGCTTTTAGAAGTCCATAAAAATCTTTTATCTGTATCTTCTTTAAGTCCGCGAGAATTTTTTTTCTCTCTTCTTCAGTTTGAGATAAAACCATATTTCTAAAAAGATTAATGCGTTCTTCTTGGAAGAACATATGTTCTGTTCGACAAAGTCCAATACCATCTGCCCCAAACTTTAAGGAAAGTCCTGCATCTCGGGCGGAGTCTGCATTTGCGCGGACTTGAAAGTTTCCTACGTATTTTTTTGTCAAAGCAACCATGTCAAATAAGCCAAGTTTATCAGGGTTTGGTTGCACAAGAGAAGCCTTACCCTTATATAAAACGGCAGAGCCATAATAGGGAACATGAATAGTGAGATAATCACCGGACTGTATCACCATATTGCCTATCTTCGCTTTTTTCCCTGTTATAACCATGTCGGGTTTTACAAGTGAGACCTTCCCGTATTGACGAGCAACAACAGAAGCGTGAGCCGAATACCCTCCTTCATTAGAAAGCACCCCAGTTGCTTCTTCGATTGCCTTAACATCACCTGCATAGGTTGCATGCATGAGCAAAATACAACGAGTATCTTCTCCTTGCTGTTTTGCAAGGCGCTTTGCATCGAGTAAGTCTTCTGTAGAAAAATACACACGGCCAACTGCTGCACCAGGAGCACCTGAAACACCACCACTTATGGAGTCAAGGTCTTTTACAGAAGCTTCTTCGATAACAGGATGCAAGAGCTCAGTCAATTGCTCTGGTTTTAAACTTTGTATAAGCGTTTTATCGTCGATGATTTTTCGTTTCAACAGGTCAAAATAAAGCTTAATCAAAGATGCGGTACTTTTTTGCTCAACAGATTTTTGCTCTATAAGCCAAAGCTTACCATTTTCTACTGTAAAGCGAATTTGGCGAATATCTTTAAAAGTATCTTCAAGTTGTTCTGCCGTTTTCGTTAACTGACTTACATATTTTTTATCAAACTGAGAAATATTTTTCCCAGGAGAAAAAAGCTCATCATAGGCATTATTATAAAACATACCTTGGATTACTTTTTCGCCAGTAATAACATTCCGAGTAGTACAAATTCCTGAGCTAGAATCCTTCGTGTAGTTTCCATATACCATGGGATGGATAAGTATTGCTGTATCGTGATCATTTTGCTCATCAACTTGTAATAAATAACTAACACGAGTAAGCATCACTTCAATTTGTTTTTTTGCCGATTCAAAGAAACCTTCAGGCAAGAGACCTTCATATTTTTCAATAATAGAAAGCGCCTTTTGTTTTTTTTCCTTCGACTTAAAGTCCTTTGTCACAGAATCGATTGTTTTATCCACTGTTGCAAGATATTTTTTATCATCCGTACTTTCTGCAATCATTTTTTCGACTTTCAAAATTCCGATAATTAAAAATAAGATTTCATTCGCGGCAAAAGTTCCACCAACCTTGTCAGCAAAGCCTTCAACAGTATCTTTCGCAAGTCCAATATTGTGTAAAATAGGATACTGACTTATAACCATGTTTGGAGATATAACAAACTTTATAAGCAAGGGATGATTTTCATCACCAAATGCTTTTCCCAGTTCTTTAGAAAACTCCGTAAAATAGCTTTCTAAATCTTTTTTATAATCAATTTTTTCTATTTCGTCAGCAATTTCACTGTTAATAATTAAACCAGGTAAAACAGGCAATTTCATTTCTGCCAAATCCAAGGCAAGACGAGCCCTGATGCCAAAAAAATCACGAGAGGCTGTCTTGGGAACAGACTTTGTTTGAGAAAAGTAAAAAACCTTTTTTTTATCGAATGCCATAAAACAACTCCTTCTTAGAACAATGGTAAAATAGTACCGGGTGCACCTTGCAAAAATGCTTCAAATTGAGGGCTGGCGCCTTGCGTAAAGTAGCGTTTTAGTTTTGCAACATCTTGAATATCATCTCCAGCTACAACAAATTGTATACTACTTCCGTGCTTTACCTTACCCCACTTAAATAAAGAATTAATATCGGTTATACGCTCCCCCTCGTAATACACAAAAATATGTAGGTTTGGGTATTTGTTTTCATAACTTGCAATAATTCTTTTCCAAGCTTCAACGTTTCCATTGTGAAATAATTCATTCGTAACAGGAACAGATACAAGTGGCGTCACTTTTCTAAAACTCGCAGGCTGGCTCGTTTGTGCTTGAGCGCGTTTTGCTGCATTTTTATCACCTGAGTACGCATTTCCGGTAATCGAAGAAGTCCTTTTCGAAGTGGATTTTGCCTGAATAGGCTGAGTATTAAGACCCGCACTTGCAGTATTTCTCTGGGCAAAAGAAAATTCACTTCCACTTGCAGCTCCTCCACCGATTATAACTCGCTCTCCTCTCGTAGGTGCTTTTGCAGCAGATTTTGCCGTTTTTGCCCTTGTTCCAGTGCCAGCCTTCTTTGAAGCGGTTTTCTCTATATGTTTTTCCAGTAGTTCTGGTTTTGGTTTTCTATATATAAAAGAACCCTTTAACAAGGGGTCGGGAACAGTCACTTTTTTTCCAAGCAGGGCATCAATTGTTTTGCTTACCGCTGTTTCGCAAAGTGCATCACTCTCTTTTTTACCCTGATAACCAGAATACACAACAATGAGTTCATTTTTTTTAAGGCTTTCTAAACCCTCTTGGTGTTGTGGATTTTTGGGATTTAAAACAATGAGGCCTAAATCCGGATGATGATTTACGATTACAATGTCACAAGCCTTCCACTTGACAACTTGCTCGTATATTTTTTTTGCGTCTATTTCATTTACCGAAACATTCCACGAGCGAGCCTTGTATGACCATTTTTTTATTAGCAACTCGTGAATAATAGGTAAAATTTCTTTTTCAGGAAAATCGCCCCCATACATTAATTCGTTCATTGCATCAGCAACATGAACTCCAGCGTTTCCATAAGTCTCAAGTTGTTGCACTGCATGTAAAATCATTTTTGTCTCCTCTTAATTAAATATATCCTATAAAAAAAGGTGCGTTATAATTGATAAACAACTACACGCACCTTTAGTATAGCACAAGCTTTATAGTTTAGCGAGTACGTCTTGATTTTGGTGAGTCAACAACTCCCTTTTTTGCTGTTTTTTTAGCAGGAGCTTTCTTCGCAGTACTTGCTGGTGGTAAAGCATCTTGATTTAACTCAGCAAGTAAGTCATTGCCTGCTGAAGATTTCTCTTCATGCCCATCTGAAGGAGCTTGAGCAAAAGACTGTGTTAAATCAACACGAACGGTAGATCTTCTTCGTGAGAAAGAAGCAAAGGCAGCATCTTGGAAGCCCTTTGAAATACCATGGAGGAATTCATTAAGCACATTTGCCATACCATCGAGCGTTGCCTTCTTTCGTTTGATAGAAGTAATATCGATATCCATCAACAAACCTGGTTGAATATGGAAGGGGTTAATCATGTAATCAAACTTATTGAATTCTGCTTCAAGATATGCAAGTCTTTCTTCCATAACCCGTCTTTCAATTGGATACTGATAATCAAAGCGCGTTTTCATCTTGTTTCTCATAATAATAAGCTTGCTCTTAATCTTATCTTTTTCATATAAGAAAGTTTGATTCATTTTTTCAACATCAGTTTCTTGTGGTTTTATAAAGGAAATTTCATCCCATACTTTTGCTGTTTCTTCATAAATAGGATCGCCAGTTTTTGCCTTATAACGAGTTGCAATTTTTCTCTTATAGCGACTAGCAAGGTCTTCAAAGTCAGCTACACGCTTAAATCGTTTTGAATCATCGTAGTTCGTTTTTAAAACATCCCAAAGGTGATCGACTTCAGTTGCAAAACTAGCTAATTGAACTCGATACGCCTCTCTTTCATTGATAAGCTGTGCATTGTCATAGTACTTCAAGCGCACTTGATATCTTTCATCTGGAAGATGAGCTGCATCGGTATCTTCGTATTCGCGAAGAATTAATTCACGAGCATTCTTTAAGTTTTCTACATATTGGTAGCCCATTTTTGAAGTATCAAGAATAGCAGTTAAAGAGTTGATTGCGGTATTAAAACCACGGTTACGAATGTTTTCCATATCGATGATTTTCTTAAGATTTTCACGAATGTTAAGTTGATCGAAGGTATTTGGATCTATTTCTGCACGTAAATCAGAAATTTTGTCCATTAAATTTTTTGCAATAATACTGTATCGTTTACTCTTTTGGTTTTCGACATCATCATCAGTATAGTTAGTAACACGATTAAACTTTGCAAAAATAAGTTCGCCATCTGACATTTCATCTAAACCATCGTCAATTCTCTCATTTTTTAAGTCTTCAATTTCACGATCTAACATGTCAGTAATATGTTTTGAAAGAAGATCTTTAATCAAATATTCTACCGTTACTTGATAATGAAAAATAGGACTGATAAGTTCTGAATCAAGAATATTAATAGAAAGCTTTACATCAGTAACTGTTTTTGGTTTGTAAATATTGTCTTTGAATGCACATTTGACAATTGAATATGCATTTTCACCACGAACAAAGGCACCAACATCAGATTTTTGTCGAAGCAAGGCGTTTGTTAAGGTTTCAAGATCGTTTACTCCACGTTGTACGTGACCTTGCAAGTGTCCATACATATTTACGATGGATTTTTCAATTTCACCTGTGTTAAACTTATCTGCTCCACCAACATCTTCAAGTAAGGCAGCAATTTCTTTTGGCGTATAGCGGTTGAGAACCTTCATTTCTTCTTTGTCGATGAAGTTTCTAACCTTTTTAACCATTTCATCTTCAGTTGTAACAACATAACGGTTAAACATGTTTTGATAGTTTTGATTAAAATAGTTATATAACTTTTCTTTCAAACCACCCATAACATCAAGCTGGGTTAACACCTCTTCTGGTAATTTCGCAGTAATATGATTTAAAATTTTGTTCGCTTCTTCTTCAAGCAAATTGTTTACTTCTGCTTGTTGATCTCTATACTCTTGAGCGAGCGAGTTTCTAGAACCTACGGCACTTGGCACTGTAGGATCAAATACGTTTGGGCTTTTTCGA
>JGI24501J29690_1008999_pt1 | contig 11344 bp, 11 predicted proteins | sample BioPla2RNA2_FD_29690 | JGI IMG/M metagenome (IMG submission 29690) | reverse complement strand
ATTTAATAATCTCTTTTTCTTCTAAATAACTAACTATTTTATCTAAACTGCTATAGTCTAATTCATCAACTTTACCATTATAAACATCAATGATTTTTTGATTTTGGGGATCTTTCTTTAAAAACATTTTAAAAACAAATTTAATAATTTTCTTATCAAATCCTTTTAAGTTTGGATAGTCCATACTACCAACTAAATGAAAGAATTTAATTTTTTCTAACAAGGGCTTTTTAATTAATTTCTTGTTTTGCGTTCTTACATCTTCTTTAAGTTTATCATCTAAATTAGGATTTCCTAAAGAAACAGTAACTACTATTAATCTAGCATCATTTCTTAACTTCTTAGCTGTTTTCTTTAAGCCTCTAACTTTACCAGCATAAATACCACCTAAATAAATAACATTATCATATGCTTTTAAATCAGAAACTTCCTTATAGTCTGCAAGATAAATTCCTGTTAATTCACTTAACCTTTCAGCGTATTTCCTACTAGATCCGTATTTACTACCATAGACAATTAAATTCTTCATAAGCTTCTCCTATATTTTTATTCTATCATAAAAGAAAAGGAAAACTCTTTACTTTACTAACTATTTACAGAACTTTTATTTATAATTTTCTTTTCTTAAGATAAAAGCATAGCTCTCTTTTAGTTTGCCACTAGCACTAGGTAATTCAATTTCTTTATATAAGCTTAATCCATTTTTTTCAATTACCTTTTGTGATTGAGGATTATCTTTATAACACGTAATCATAATAAAGTCTAGTTTTACTTCTTCAAACAAGTATTTAATAACTTCCTTTACTGCTTCCGGCATTAAGCCCTTTCCCCAATAATCTTTCGACAAAATATAGCCAATTGCTCTTCCCTTTAAAGAGTCAAGTTCAGGAAATAGTCTTTCAAAATATTGTTCAACACCTAATGAACCAATAACCTTCCCCTCTTTTTCTACAGCGAAAGTTCTTTTACCAGCAATAAAACGATTTAAAATTGTTTTTGATTCCATAATACTAGTATGTCTATTCCAGCCAGCCATAACACCTACACCTTCAACACTTGCATACTCATAAAAGTCATATAGGTCTTCTTCTTTCCAAGGCCTTAAAGTTAATCTTTCTGTTTTTAAGATAACGTTGCTTAAATCTATTTGTACATTCATTAATTTACTTCCCAATTTCAATTATTCTTATTTTTGCTTAATTCCAATTCATTTAATTTTTCTAATATAATAATAACTAATGACAAACATCTTTTATATAAATACTCATAATGTAAATTATCATTAATCTCTATCTTATCTGTTTCATGATGACGAATCATAAATTTATTACCTATATTTGTTAATTCGAAAAATTCTTGCTCGAATACTAAACCAAATTCTTTATTACCACAAGCCAAAACTTTTATAATCTCATTAGCAGACTCTTTTTTATTTAAATCAAATTCAGGGCAAAAATATGTTTTAATTCTTTCGAAAGCATCCCATATTTTTTCTACTGCCAAATCACTGTCTCCTTTATTATACAAATCATCTGCTTTTTTTATATACTCTTCTACTTTTTGTTCAATAGAAAAATTATTGACTTTGTAATTCTTTAGTTCTTTCTTAATTGGAACTATGATATTTTCATCAAATTTTAAATTTAATTTATGTATTTCGAATATTGACTCAATTTCAAGTTTACATCTTTTTATATCTTCAGCTTCTTCTATATTTTTAATAAAAAATTCAATAGCATCCAATATTATATGTGGCTTAGCATTTATCAATTCAAGAAATGTTGTGGCCTCGACTTCTTTTTCATCTTCAAGAGAATAACTAAGTGGGATATAAAATTTGATCATTGCCTCCAAAGCAAGAGTACTAACTCTTTTATGATAAAATCCGTTTCCGCTTGGAAAATATCTATTATCATTATACGAATTAAGATGTGCGAATAATTGATACCTAGCTTCTTTAGAAATATTTATTTTAATTAATCCCATTCTTAATTCATCTTGATATCTAATAGAGAACGGCATATTTTTATTGTGTTTTACCATCTATATCTTCTCCTTTTCAATATTAAAAATTGATATCACTAATAATTACATATTCTTTTTATCGTTACAATACAATATTTTCAACAATTCTTGTGCAATTAATTTTACTACTGGAACACTAACTGCATTACCTGCTTGTTTATATATTGATGAGTCTGAACAAGGAGATCTATATTTTTCATTTGCAGGAAAACCTTGTAATCTAAGAGTTTCATCAGGGGTTAACTTTCTTATCCCATATTTATCTTTAATTAAAGGTACATTATGACCTCCAGTTCCCATATTTGCAGTCAAAGTTGGAGAAACATTACTTTGGTTTTTTCTCACATACATACCTCTTCTAAGCTGATAAAATTGATACATCTCCGTTATTTCTTCTTCTAAATTTATCCTCGTCTTTTTCCTAACGTTTTCATCTAAATTATTATAATCATCAATTGTTAAAAAATAATTTGGGTATTTTTTCTTGGTGTAATAATATTTATCCGGCTTCTTTGCATTATAATCTATAATTTTTTTCACGCAACTTGCCCATTCACTTTTTGTTCGATATATTTTAAATTTTTCTAAATTTTTAAACATAGTAAACTTAGTAGCATCTTTTATGTCTCTAAAACAAACAATATATATTCTCTCGCGATTTTGCGGTAATTCAGTATAATCCATAGTGTTTAAAATTGCTTCTTTCACAATATAACCCAATTTTTCTATTTCTGATTTTATTACTTCATATGTGCGCCCCTTATCGTGACTTTTTAAATTTTTAACGTTTTCTAAAAATAATATTCTGGGTTTAATTTTGTGTATTTTTTCATGTAGTAATACTACGTTAATAATACTCCAAAACAAATTTCCTCTTTCGTCATCAAAGCCTCTTCTATCCCCAGCAATACTAAATGCTTGGCAAGGAAATCCGGCATCAATAATGTCAATTTTATGCATAAACATTTGTTTTTGCAAATTAGAATAATATATTTCGTCCTTTTCATCTGTTCCAACAGCTTTGTTTGGGTGTATTATAAAATTAATGTCACCTTCAAGTAACAAGTGATCAAAATTAGTTTTATACGTTTTACAAGCTTCACTATCTATCTCATTAGCCCAAGCTATTTCTATTCTTGCATTTTCAAATTTTACTTGCTGAAATCCTAATCCTATTCCGCCAATCCCTGCAAACATACTCCCAGCTTTATATATTTTCATCAATTATTCTCCTTTCAAAATTAACTATCTTTCATTTCAACAATAGCTTCTTTAGTAATTTTATATGTTTCCTTACTAATATATTTCCCCTGCAAAATTAAATCTTTTTTTATACTGAATCTTGGCCTTCTTCCTTGTTTTTGTTGTTCTTGGAAAGTTTCTTTTTTATTTACAGGGAAATTTAATATTTCTTCAGTATCTATTTCATAGATATCAAAACTTCCGTCCCAAGCACCCTCTCTATAGAAATCCATAAAATAAATTCTATCCCATTCTGTTTTAGGACCAAAACTAGTTAAATCTTCTTCTACACTACTAGCTTTAACTTGAATTCTATTATTATTTTTTTGCCCTTGTGGATCATAGCAATCAAAAGAAGATTTTGCTCCGTCAATTTTACCCGGTGTTCTCCACATTTTTTTTGCTATTGAAAAAGAAATTTCAGATAATCCTTCTGGTAAATTTACCGATCTTGCTTGCAAAGCATTCAAATCATCACATAATACTCTCCACCCATTATAAATTGCACCTAATTTAGGCATGTCATCTTGTTCATAAATTATTACTTCAACAACTTTATTACCTTCTGGTAAATTTAACGTTTTATAAACTTTTTTCATATGTTCCTCCTAAAGAAAAATAAAATTTGATAAATATTAATTACAGTTATATATTTTATTATACCACAATTATAGCTCATTTTACAATCCTTATTAAAAAAGACCCTTCTTCAAAAGGCCCCAAAATATAACTACTTATTTCATTACTTTTTCAAACCTAAACACTCTTGAATCAAGATTTTCACTGAAATTATCAGCTAAATCTAATGACTCTTTATGTTTAGTATTATAGAACTCAACTATCTTAAACTTTAATTTGTTTACATAAAAATGAATATTACGAACATCAAAATATGGTGTAGTTGCTTCCCAAACTTCTACATCAGGATATAATCTTTCAATTTCTTTCCACATTTTTTGACCAATACCATGTCCTTGATATTCAACCTTCACAAATATAAAATCTAATAAACCTCGTTTTGCTTCTGGGTAAAGAATAACTATTGCACCACCTAAAATATGGTCTTCATCATCTACCATAACATAAGCATGGGAACCATTTTCATGTAAGCTTTCCTCAATTTCTGAATCGGGTACTACTTCTGTTTCTTTCTTCCCAGTAAATGATTCATAACCATATTGGAATGCTTCTTGCAATAGTTTCTTGTATAAGGTGAGATCTTCATCGTTCAATAATTTTAGTTTCATAAATTCTCCTTTCAACTAATTTTATTACTAATATATTTTACTCCTTTTTTTCTACTTTGCAACAAAAATGTTAAATAAAATAGAGCTTTAAAAGCCCTATTTATTAAAATTTATATCAATAAAATACTGCAAAAATTTTTAATTTTTAAAGTGTTGATTTTACATTTGTTTGATATAACGTTTCCAATTCGATCAGCAATCTGTTAGCCAGTAATTCTTCATCTCCATTTGCTGCATCAACTTTTTCTTTTAAAATTTTGAAGCCTGTATTTGCACATTTTTCAGCCTCCACATAACTATGCTCAATATTACAATATTCATCTATTTGTGCAATTGTTTTTGCTTTACCTAACTTAGTAGTAATTAATAAAGCTTTATCTGATGTATGCAAGTAGTCAACTCTAACATAAGTATCTGAATTTTTCAAATTTGATGGCTTATTTAAACCTAAAGCAGATGCATATTTAAAGATCTCCTTTGTAGATAAGGAATTGAATCCTAATGTTTTTTTTGCCACCAATTGATAAATCAATTCTCTGTTTTGAGCACTAATATTTAAAGTCATTCTGCTTTTTTCTTCATTCATATTATACACCTACCTCTAAAATTTCACTTTCATCTTCACTCAATTTAATATCTCTTACACTTCCAGCTTCTTTATCATAAAGATTCCTAACATCTTCAGAATATTCATCTGGAGTGAATAACATAATAATTTGTTTGTGTTTTGACACCTTCAAAAGCTCGTTTGCCATATTTATTCTATTATCATCAGAAACTCTACCAAGTGGCGAATCTATAATCAATGGACAATTTTTCCCTGATGCTTTATGAATTGCAAAAGTAAAAGAATAAGCTAATGCCATTAATTCTGTAGCACTCATTGAACCAATTGTCTCTTTTCCGTTTATATTATAAACAGAAACAATATAATCATCATTAATTTCTAGACGACCAAATGTTTGGGTTTTCCAAATCATTGAATCAAAAAAATCCCACGCAACTTCCTCTATTTCTAATTTAATTTCTTCAGCAATACTTGTTTTAACGATTTCAAATGCAGATGCTAATTGTCTAAAAATTCTAACCTGATCAACAAGATCATCCTTGTATTTCTTTTTCTTTTCATATTCTTCAATCAATTTTTCCAGTTTTTTTATTTTATCTTCTCTAATCTTAATTTGTGCTATATTGTGAGCAATACTATTTTTATTCGCAGTCAGTTCTTGATCTAAATCATTTCTTTCTGCCTCTAAGTCAGGTATATTTATATCATCAATAGTTCCTACTTTGGATAAAAATGCACTGATATTATCTAATTCTTCTTTGCATTCATCTATTTGTGAATTTAAGAAATCATAAGAAGCAACCAGAGCTCTTCTTTCCTTAGGATAATTTTCTGCTTTATTAACAAAATCTTCTAATGGAGCTTTTATTTCCATTAATTTATGCGAAGTTTTTGAATCTACATCTAAATTTGATATCATCTTTTTAATAGCTAAAACAGAATTTTGATCTATTGTATTACTGCAAACTGGACAAGTAGTAATTTTATCATCTAAAATTTTCTGTAATAATTTTTTATCAATATCAGGCGGTAAGGAACCTGATTTTTCTTTTTCATAAATCGTATTCAAAGTGCTTTTAATTAAAGGATAATAATTAAGATAAATAGTATAATCAATTATGAAATTATTTCGTTTAATAATTTCAGATTCTTTTTGCTCTTCTAATTCTTTTAATCGCTTTACCAGTTTTTCTCTTGATTCTTGTTGTAGTTTTATTGGTTTTATGTTATTTAGAGTTTCATTGATTTCTGATAATCGTTTAATATTTTCGTTATTTTCTTCTTCATATTGAGTATTAGCTGCAGTTAGATTGATAATATCATTTTTACATTGCTCAAGATCTCTATAATAGCCAAAACCTTCCCATGAAGAGCCTTGATTAGATTTGCGACTTTTTTCAACAGCCATTTTTGAAACACGGTCAATAGCTGTTTCAAGAAGTGTTACTTGTGCAAGATTATATATGGATTTTTTTATTTTACCAGTCTTGTTAGCATCAGTAGAAAAATAATTTTCCAAATTCTCACCATTAAAAAAATAATAATCAAATATTTCAACATCAAAGTATTGTTTAACTATGCTCAAAGTATAGGATTCATCATCATATACAACAGTATTTTTATTAGGGTCATTCAAATTTGTTATTATAATCTTAAATGTACAAAGACCAGGAATCACATTTTTATTTTTTTTGAATGGATCTTCAATAACTGTAAAATCTTGTGTTCTTGAAAATTCAATATTATTCTTTTCGTCACAAATTGTCATTCGAACATTAACAAATAATTTATCACCAGCTTTAGAATTTTCAACCACAGATTCATTTATAATTGGAAGTGCCCTACTTGTATCGCTTAGATATTTTTCATCTGCATATAAACACCATAAAACAGCATTCAAAAAATTAGTTTTACCTGTTCCATTTGTCGCTTTTAAAATATGTAAATGATTTTTACAATTTTGATCAAAATTTATTGTAACATGTTTATACTGTCTAAAATTATTAAACTCAATTTTTAAAATTTTAATCATTTTAAGCCTCACGCTCCTTTTCTTGCTTTAAATACTCTTTTACATATTTTTCATATTCGTCTTTATACCAATGGATTCCTCTATCTTCTGCTTCTAAAATTTTGAACATTACTTTCTTCAATTCTGTATCTGCATTTAGTTTGTTAATTCTATCAATTATTTTATTGCTTATAGGCATTCTATTTTTGCTCCTTTCATTTCAAATGATTGTTTTACATCCTTATAATTTATTGCATTTTGGGCTATCAATAACGCCCTACGTGCTTCTTTGTTTAAAAGATTTTGATCTGAAATCAAATCTAAATTTTCAGGTAAAACAATTAAGTCATATATAATAGAAGGTTCTTTATTGGGAGCTTGTCGTATAACTCTTCCAACACGTTGCACATATTCTCTTGGATTAACGCTACTTGCCATAATAATAGCAATTCTAGCATTCGGAATATCAATACCTTCATCTAAACACTTTATACCCAACAGTACCCGAACATCTCCCCTCTTGAAATCTGCGATTATTTTTTGCCTTTCAGTTTTCGAATCAGAAACTAATTTCCTAGAAGATTCGCTTTCAGTAATTTTACTTCTAGATATATATTTTTTACTTAATATATCTATTGCTGGTTTTATTTGCTCATTAGATACAAATATAATCGTATCTTTAATTCTCCCAAGCTCATCCTGCAATTCATCTATAATTAAATCCAATTCGGGTAATTTATTTTCAGCACTTTTTACTATATTTGCCCTACACATTAACAATCTTTGTAACTCTAATTTTGCTTCTTTTGTTTCTTCTTTTTCAAATTTAGTCTTTGCAGCAGCTATTTGTCTGCTATAAAACTTATATGATGCATCTTCTTCTTCATTTAAAAATACATATCTTGGATAATAATAAAATGTATTTAAAAAAGGTTTCCCTGTTAATGGATTAATTGTATTTAGTGCATCTCGTATCGTAAACTCAAATATTTTATTTCCAAAAAATTCTTTTATTACTGCTGTTCCTTCAGAATCAAACATGCGATCAGGAGTTGCACTCAATCCAATTCTAAAGTCATAACAAGAAAGTAACGCTTCTCTCTGTTTATCAGAACCAATTGCGTGGACTTCATCACAAATAAATAAAATTTCTAAATTATTAAGTTTAAGTTTTTCAACAATATTAGTAAAGTCTTTTTTTGAAGAAGTAGTATGCGTTGTATATATTATAGCATTATTGATACGATCAAGATTTATATCAATTAATGTTAATTCTAAATCGCGTTTCCAACTAGAATTGCTGCCATCAATAATAATATTTCTATCTACATTAATACCTAAACGTTCTATATCATCCTTCCATTGTCTTGATAACGTGTTTTGAGGTGTAGAAATGATTATCAGTATCTTCCTATCTTCTTTCAATAATTCACAAAAGCACCCAATAGCAGCCCTTGTTTTACCAGTACCAGTTGCCATTTCCATTAATATTGAATAATTATTGTTTTTCCATGCATTAATAGCATCAATTTGATGTTTAAATAAAGATAATGATTTAATATTATTATGTCTTTGCTGACTAAATTTTTTCATAATGGCGATATCATAAATATCATTTGGTTTTTTAGCAATTATTTTCTTTTTAATGGATTCAGGCAAATCATATACATCAGCTAGTTCTTTTTTTTCATTATGCCAATATTGATTAAATTTTGTTAAGTCATTATTAAAATACTCATTTTCGATAATTTCCCATGATCTAAATGTTTTAAATTCTTCAATATTTTCAAGCCATCCTTTAGCAGTTTCATTGACAGAGCCACTAAAAGATATTGCATCTCCAACGTCATCAAAAAAAATTCCTACTTTTTGATGAAATATACTTTTTTGAGAGTTCTTATTAACAACTATTTTAATTTCAAGTTTTTCGTTAGCCAACAACCAAGCCAGCAATCTTAAATTGTCCGAATCATCAAATTTAGATAAATCAAAATCTTTAAAAATATCTAATGATTCTGATAAATTCCCATCTTGATTAAGTTTCAATATTTCATAATCATGCTCACTAACTTCTGGAGATATGAGAAGCCTCATAGTTCCATTATTATTGACCAACCCTTCTATTCCTCTAGAAGCAACCATTAATGCAGTGCTGCTAAAATATCCTGCTATTCTAAAATATCGAGTTGATTCATTTAACACAGGAATATAAAATGTTTCTAATAACTCATTCTTTTTTGATGTTGTTTCGTAACATTTTTTAATATTTAAATTCTTAAAACCCATATTTATTACCTACCAAAATATATTATTTTTAATATATTTAAATTTTGATTCGTCTAGAATTGCTTCTATCACATATCTTACATTATTTTTTCTTCTTATCATAGTTGATTCTGATAATAAATTACCAACCATTTCCGAATAAAAAACACAATCTTTTTTTCCCAATTTAATAATATTTCTTATAAACGAATTTCTAATTAACATTTTTAAGGCTAAGTTATATCTATCATTTTCGCTTAAGGACACAGCCACATTCCCAAATTGAGTTAAATATACAAAAATTTTTCCGTCTCTAAACATTTCCACAAAGCCCATTTCATATGCCAACTTCGAATGGTTTTCACCATACTTTATACGAGCTCCTGTACTTTTAGAACCTATAGTCATTTTGCCTATTTCATCAAAATCTAACGCTTTACCTTGTGTAAAAAGTAAGGCTGGCACATCAAAAAGTGCACGATTAAAATTGCTAAATTGGATAATATTTCCCGCTTCAACATGACATAAGTCGCATTTGCAAAGATTTTCTATAAATTCATCCATCGGAATATTTAATAACATTTTTACTATAAATATTACTTCATCTTGGGAGCCAGAAACTAATGGTTGTACAGAATTTGCTTCTTTATCCAAAAAGCTTTTAAAAAACTCAAAATCAGTTACATTATTCTTTCTTGCGGCACTCCATGTTTCATAAAAATTCATAATTCACCTATTTATTTTTCTTTCGATACTTATTTAAATCCTCAAATCTTAAATCATAATATTTTTCTGCAATCTCTGGAAATTCTGATTCAAAATCTAGCATAGTCTGATAGCAAGCACAATTGCGATTTGGATTTGATGAATTTTTTCTATGATATTCTTGATTAGCTACACAAAATTGCCTAAAACTCATCTTTTTAAAAAATCTGGGTTGATTGCACCATCTAGCTAATTGAATATACATAGATTTAAATTTTGATTCTTTATATTTTTCATATCTCATGATATAAGGGAGGCAACCATATTCCATTAATATTTTTATTCTTTCAAACGTATTTTCGATATCTTTTTCATCCTGACTGTCATAACCTGTTAAAACATACAACTTAGTACTTTTGTTAGTATAATGACGCCAAATTCCTAATTTTCTACTAACTAGTTCTTTATCTTCAATATGATCAAAAGCAAAAATATAATCTCCATGATACTTAACTTGTGATAATTTTTTGGCTTTTAAAGGAGTCATTAGCCTAATATCTAGTCCTTGCCTAAATTGAAATGGTTTACCAGTCTCTACCAATTCATCCAAAATCTGATGAAAATCTGATGAAGCCATAAAATTGTCATCCCATAAATATATTCCTGGTCTTGTATTATCTAAGAATTCAGAAACTGGTGAGTGTTTAAAAACTCGATCATATTTTTTATTAATACAGAACTCACACTTTCTAAAACATCCTCTTGTTGTAAAACCGATTGAGAAATCTAAGTAATCACAATATCTAACTCTAGGCTCACCATTATCTATTTTCTTTTGAATATATTCATCATACAGATGATAGTCTGGCATAATATGTTCTATTTTATCTGGCAGATCCGGTGCATTTTCCAAATAAAAACCAGTTCCACCAATTTTTACATTGTCTTTTAAACCTAATTCAGGGCGTTTTGGATCCAAACAAATACCATCTTCATAAATGGTATTAGGTACTTTGGTATATGTAAATACTCTGGAAACAGTCACTAAATCATATTTGTCTAAGTTATCGTAACTTTCTAATAACTCAACTTTCCATCCTTTCGATTTGTGATAAGCAGAGATTTTCATGCAAGCAAGATTAGGATGTCTAGTGCCATTATCTAATAAGTCAGCATCGATAATTCCTAATTTTTTCATATTATCACACCTTTAATTATTTAGATCTCAAACTTATTTTCACCAAACATGTTCTATGGCATTTATTTTTTCAAATAAGTTAG
>JGI24501J29690_1000112_pt1 | contig 11400 bp, 9 predicted proteins | sample BioPla2RNA2_FD_29690 | JGI IMG/M metagenome (IMG submission 29690) | reverse complement strand
CTAGGTCTTTGAATTTGAAGGTATATTTGCCATTTGCATAGAATACTACTTGCCTTCCACCAGGTTTGATTATACCTACTTCATCATCATTATCTGCTTTTAATATTTTATTAGCTTGAATTTTGTAGGTTATACCATTATGTGTGTATTCTCCTACTGTCGGAATAATTTCAACTACTTCATCTTCGTCTATTTTCAAATCAAGTGTAGCTGTGTTACCGCTATAAGTAACTATTACTCTTCCAGTTGGATTTTCCTTGTCAATATTGGTTATTTTCAAGTTACCTGGTTCACTCCAGTTACCAGCATCATTTTGATACTTTACAGAAATATCCATATTCTTATCAATATTTAACTCTTTCGGAATTTCTGTATCGGAGTAAGTCTTCCAATCATCTGTTCCTAGTTTAACTTTTACTTCAGTTATCACTTGATCTGCTGGATATTTCACAGTAACCTTTACATCTCTGTTAACAAAGTCTGTAGTATCTGGTGTTAATATTGGTGCTGGTGGTGTAGACTTGTCAATGTTTGTTACTTCTAAACTACAAATATCACTTTCAAAGTCTTTAGTTTGTGTCTTGTTTACTTTTATAGACTTAATAGATTTAGCTTCTATTAAACAGTTTTGACCTACAGTGAAAGGCCCAGTATAGTTTTTCCACTGTCCACCATTAATTCTATATAGTTCTTTTGTAACTGTACCTGGATATTTAATGGTTACTGTTACATCTTGGTTAGTGCGACGGTAAGTATTTAGAGTTATAGTTGGTGTAATAGGCTTGTCTGTTTTCACAAGACCAATGTCATACTGGACTGTTCGGCCTGCTTCTAATGTTCCTATGGTGTAAGAAGCTTCTGCATATCCATCTTTTTGTACATTTAGTACAACCATTCCTGCTGGTACCTTGTTGCTACTGTAATTTCCCTTACTATCACTATATACAACATCTTTTAAGCCACTAATGCTAATTTCAGCACCAGAAATTGGCTTATTCTTATCAATGATAAGTTTTGTCCCTTGATAGTAGGCTTCATATACTCTACCTTTAATTGTACCATTGTTTTTATTATATTCACTCTTTTTATTGATCATTAGTTTTACAAAGTCAATGGCATAACCATCTCCAGTGTTAGGTCTCCAAGTGTCTTTAACTGTTGCTTTTGTATTAGGATCGTCAATTTTAATTTGGAAACCATCTTCACCTTCCTCAAGCATACTTAAATATCGGTCTGGAACTGCGAAGGTTACAAGCTTTCCTATAGGTCCATGCTGGTCAAGGTTATTGATAATTTCCTCAAACTCAGGTATACGAACTGGCTTCTGACCCTTTACACAAAAAGTTACTTGGTACTGGTTCAAGCTATTTTCTGAAAAGCCACCTCTTCCTCTATTAATCCAACTATCATTTACCTTTATCCATTTACTAGGCTGAATGTCGTCTATAAAGATTTGGATAACAGCATTATCTACTTTCTTTCCTTTTAGATCATAGTTTAAGGTTACAGGCACTAATTTGTTATTATAGCCATATGGAGTGTCGGAAGTATAGCCGTCAGTAGCTGCACCACTATTTTTGTTATAGCCTGAAACAACCATTATTCTGTCTGTACCATCTGGATCATTTTTGCTAGGGTTAAAAGGGTATGGGTGTACTTCAGTTTCAGCACCTGTAAATGGATTAAAATTCTTACTCCAACCGTAGCCAAAGTTGTCTATGTCTCCTACTCTAACCATTAACTCTGTTTCCTCAGTGTCGTATAGCTGAACATATGTTGCAGACCAATCACCATTAATTGCTTTATCATTTGATCCTGAAGAGCCAGCAGCCTTAACTACTAGACCATTTGAAACTGAAATTGTTGTAGCTAGTAGCAAGGCTGAAAGTATATAAGCCAGTCCTTTTTTTGTCTTCGTCATTTTTTTCCTCCTTTCTTATCTTTTATGTATCATAAATATTGATACCAAAGTAATTAATACCTTTCCTTACTCTAGTTCAAAGTCTTTCCAGTGGAGTGAATCATATATTCTTCTAATAGGCTCATAGTCTTTTATCTTGTTTTGACTAAGTGATAAGTATTTTAATTTCAAGTTCTCTAGAGCACTTATGTCTGTAATTTTATTATTGGAAAGGCCTAGGTTTTCTAAATATATTAAACTTGCTAAGGGACTTATATCTTCTATTTCATTAACGTCTAAATATAAAGCTCTTATGTTTACCAAGTATTCTATTCCGTATAAACTTTTTATTTCTCTTCCATTAGCGTATAAAGCTTTAATACTTTCTACATCTTCAATGTATAAATCCCCTTCTGCCTTATCTATAGTTTCTCTAATAACTGCTTCTAAATTTTTATCTTCTATGACAACTTTGTCATTCTTATAAGCCCTTTTAGGATAAAACACTTCGCTTTTAACATTCTTTCTATTATCATACAAGCTACAGGATAAGTCGGTAGTTACAGTTATAGTATACTTTTCTCCCTCCTTATAGCCTTCCTCAGGAGGTGATACAAAGATCCTTTGCATAGCATTATCTGTCTGTATAATTACATCTACATCATTGTTTTGTGAATCCTGAACTTTTATATCTATATTGTCAAAATCATCGAGATTAAACTCATTTTCAAAATAGATTGTCCACCTATGATAAATACTAATTGCATCTTTATCAGTAATTAAGTTCTTTACTTTAGGACCACTAGGCTTTTTGAATATTTTCACACCTAAAGCTGCTACTACAATAATTGCTAACAAAATAAATATTGTACGTCTTCTTTTCATAAACATATACGATCCTTTCAAAATTACTTTTTACTGAACTATACACAAGTTGTTTTTTAAGATTCATCCCAACTTAAGACTGGGAATTCAATATAATCTCCATAACCTTCTAGATTGTTAATCAAATACTTATTAATTTCACCCTTATCTGTTGGAGAAAAGTCCTCTAGATTATTTTCACCTATAACATGTTCCGCAGCCTTGCTTGTAGCAATTCCATAAAACTCTACAGGCTTGTCACTGGACTCAAATTCTATTTCCTTAGCAACTATAGATGAATTATAAAAATGGGCTTCACCTTCAAATGTAACCTTACCAGTACAATATATTGCATAGTTATTGTAGTTTTCTAAATGATTATCTTTAATTAATAAATCTCCGTCAATAATAATCAGTTTATAATAAATCCCATACATATCTAAATAATTTGTAGGATAGCTTTCCTTTAGTTTCTCTATAATTATATAGTAAATACCAGCGGTATGCACATTACTTTCAGGAACATAATTTTTACCGTTAACTAACAACTGAAAATTAACAGGACCTTTACTAACATCCTTTTGCACCTTATAGGTAGCTATATTTGCCGTCTCCATTAGCTCTATATAATCAGAGTCCACATCTTCATCATCACTTGTGAACTTCTGCATTACATTAGCTTTTTCATTACCATCTTCCTTGTCTATTACCCCTAAGGTATCAAGGTACAGTAGCTTTGTGTCGTTCCATCCCTCTAGGTCATTAGGTTCAACCTTATCCACGTCCTTAAAAAATACTGATTTAGAATTCATGTGATAACCCTTCCTAATTTCCCTTAGAGTACGTAATTCATTTGTTTTTATATATGTATTACCTTGATAATATTCAAACTTTGATAAGTTAGGCTTAAAAATAACATTTCTTCCATTTAGGTACATATTTCCAGCCAGACTAATATCTCTATTGGTTAAGTAAAAACTATTTCTGTTTTTTTCACTTTCAGTATACCCTTCATCATCTTTATCCATGGTTGTAAAAGAGCTGTTAAATATTCTATCAAAGTAAACATTATAAACTCCTACTTTGTCAAAATAAACATCTATCTTTTTCTTATATACAGGATTTGCTTTATACTTTGCTTCGGAAATTACTCGAATATAATCTATTTCTCTGCCAGTAGGAATATCTTTATATTTGTCTGTAGTTACATCTGTATCTGGTAGGATGGTTACAGATACCTCAACATCACCAGTGTCTATTTTTATTGGTTTTGTATCCCCTGATGAGTCCTGGGTTAATTCTGCAGGGTTAAAATCACTAGGATTTAAAAGAATATCAACATTTCTTAGTACATGTTCCTTTATTTCCTTATGAGCAACTTCCACCCCAGATTCAGCTGCCAGTCTTAACTTATTATTAATCTCAATATATTTAGTGTTTCTGTAGCTACTATAGGCTAAGGCTACTACACAAGTAGCTCCTACAATAAGTATTGCCGCTACTGCTACAGTCAATATTAGTGCAGAACCTTTTTTCTTCATTATAAAGCACCCCTATAATTTACTATATGTACTATAGTCGAAAGTTCCATCTCTGTATATCTACCTAAGTCTTTTTTATAATATTTTTCTTTAACAGTTATTTCGCAATATTCGTCTGCTCTCTCTTGGATTTCTACATCCTCAATGTATTCAGCAACTATAATTTCATCTACAATTTCGAAATCATCATTGTCTTTTTTTATTAATGGGAACCTATGGTAACGATTGGTAGCTTTGTTTTCTGCAATTAGAAAATTCTCATCTACATACTTTTCATACATAATATACTTAGCATCGTACACGTTAGTAAAACTAGCTAACTCTTCTATATCCCCACTTTGAACTTGTACCAGATTTGGATTTTCTTCCTTTATAAACTCTGATTTAAATTCTTCAGAAATCAAGCTTCCTGCTGAATCATCAACCTCAAACTTGTTTCTAGGAACTCTATTAAAGGTAATCTTAACCAAGGAGTTTTTTGAATCTATATTTTTAATAGCATAGATAAATCTACTGCCATCGCTACTTTCGATATATGCTATCTTTTTTAATATATCTTCATCAATGTTGTCATATTTCTCATCATCTAGATTAAAGTCTATAACCCTGGCTGACTTTATAGATATACTTAAGGAGTTGAGAGCTGTTTTTATGTTATGATTGATCGATTCTTTATGATAGCCATCTCTATAAAGTAGATTCCCTGAATCTGCTACCGTGTATACTCCAGCTAGAAGAAGCATCATAATTGCCATAGCTGCCATTAATTCTATTAGGGTGAATCCCTTTTGCTTTCTCATCAAATCAACTACCTTTCTATTTGTATAGCTGTGGTTGAAGAGAAGGTATTGTTTTCTTTCAAATCCCAAAGCTCTATTTCTGCTTTATACATTTCATAATAATATTCATCTGTACTAGGAACATAGCTTTCGGTATCAAGGCTAAAGCTCACAAGTGCTCCATACCTTTTATTATCGGTATTTTTTGTTTTACAGTCTTCCCTATTCAAAGTAGAGCCTACTACCGGAAAAGTTATGACATCATTATAAATAGCATTGCTACACTCAGAATAATCGTCAAAGAAAATATAAAAATTAACCTTACCAGAACCATCCTTTCCATTGTTATCATATATGTCCCTTATATAACCCTTGCCACGAGCCTTTATTAAGTTAGCTAAGGTATTCACGTGGGTTACATTTTGAAGCTTTATTTTACCACTGTTCCAGATCTTTGCAGATGACTGAAAGAGGACAGATATAGCTACAGTTAATATGGATAAGATAGCGATTGAAGCAATAACCTCTGTTAAAGTAAAACCTTTTCTTTTATTTGCAATTTTTATCTTAATCATGGGAGGAATCACCTCTATCACCTAAACATTTCTTCTTGTCCATAGTTTCCATTATTAAACTCATAATCAACATTTTCTTCGAATTCTGCCTTACTATAGTAGCTTAATTCAACATTAGAAGTTACTAGACTAGTCCCTTCTCCTTTTCCTGATGTCTTTACAGAACTAATATAAATTAATCTTTCATCTTTCTCTAAGGCATCTAACATGCCTCTAACATTCCTATATTCTCCCTCTATTGTTAGACTAACATTAATAGATCTAATACCATCAAAAGTGTCTTTTTTCTTATCTTCAGCTTCTTCTGTATTTAGATCCATCTTCAAGGAAGCCCCTTCTTGAAATTTTAATGATGTAATAATTAATTGATGGTTTTCAACATACTTTTTTAAATCATAAGATATTTGTGGAAGCCTATCAGATTTGGTGATAACCTCTGCATACTTCTCCGCTTCCTGCTGTAATTCCTCATATTTTTCTTCTTTCTTTTTGTTGGACTTTCTTACTAGCTTTAATTCTTGAATCTTATCATTTTTTGATTGAAGATTTGCTTTGGCCACTGCCTTTTCATCCAGTATTTTGCTTATAAAAAGGGTATAGTATAGGTATCCTACGAGAATTGTAAAAACTACAGTAATTAATATTAGCTCACTTTTCTTTAGTCTCTTCATTCTCATCCCCCCCTTTTTCTATTTCTATGTTAATAGTGAAAGTACTTTTCCCAGTCCCATCTTCAATATTAATGTTATCTATTTTACTTCTACGGTACTCCTTAGATTCTTGTAAATTAGCAGCAAATTCTGCTATTAAATAATAATTTGTAGTTTCTCCAGTTAACTTCATATAAGTGCCGTTATCATCTATTGTCCTTAACACAAGTCCAACAGGCACGTACTTTTCAATGCCTTTAATCCTTTCATAGATTGAACTTCTTTCTTCAATTAAGATCTTTGTGGCCATAATACTATTGTTTAATTCTTTAATTTTTTTATTTATTTCTGTTTTTTTCTTTAAATCCTTATTATAGCTTGAAATCTCAATATCAAGTTCAGCTGCTTGTTTCTCCATATTATTAATAGTAATCTTTTCAAAAATAGTATAGGAAGCAAGGGCAGCTATTATAAGGATGCAAATAAAACCAATGCCTAAATTAATATACCTTTGTTTATTCTTCGCTCTAACTTCATAAGGTATTAGATTTAATTCCCTAACCGCCATTGCCTTACTCCTTCCTCATCAAAAGTCCAATATTATTTATATATGTTTTTAAATCCACTCCACTTGAGACTCTTATTTTCAAATTCAAATCATTAACTCTTTCTATTTTCTTAATAGGAACTCCAAAATAACTTTCCATTAGTTGCGATAAGCCTCTTACTTCTGTTCCTTCTCCAATAAAACAAATTTCATCTAGATTTTTCTGTGCCCGGCCTGAAGTATAAAATTGAATTACCTTAGCCATATTGCCAAAGGCGTTGGTAAATATATTTTGGGCCCTTACATTTAATTCATCTGATAAGTTTAAATCTATTTCTCTGATAACATTCTTGTATGAAACGCTAGTTTCTCTGGCATCAATAGGCATATATTGCAATACTATTCTGGTCAAATTATTAATTCCAAAGGAAATTTGCCTTTGCATTGCAAACTTTCCTTCTTCTAAAAAAGTTATCACAGAGGTATTAATCCCTATATTAATTATTCCTATATTTTTCACGGTACTATTAGCATTAAAATAATCTTTAAAGACTCTAGCCACACAATTAGAGGAAAAGTCTATAGCCCTAAGCTTTAAGCCTAGTACATTGGTAAGTTCTACATACTGTCGTATTTTAGTCTTATGAGCTGCTGCCACCATTACCTTAAAGGCCTTCTTATCTTTTTCATTTATTTTTTCTTGTATTTCATATGAAATATAATAATCTTTACCTTCATCAGGAAGATATTGTCCTACTTCCCATTCAACAGATTTTTGTAAGGAAGCCTCTGACATTTGCGGTACTTCAAAATTACGAACTACTACCTCTTCATCTTTTAGGACATACATTATATTTTTTGTTCTTATATTATTGTTTTTTATAAAATTATTTATTATTGGAACTACTACCTTGCTATCAATAAGGTTTTCATCTACAAATATATCAGCTGCTACCTTAACACTAACAGAATATATTACCCTTTCCCTATTACCGTAGGCAATTAGCACCTTTCCATCTTCAAAACAAACCGCTAAGCTATTCTTATCAAAGAGCATACTTCCACCTCAAATCTGTATTTATTTTAGGACTTTATTATACTGTTTTTATAATTACATATATGCAGTAGAGACCTTCTACTGCACATATGTTTTGTCGATTATCAAAATGTAATAATATTAATTTTCATCTGAATCTGAATCTTCATCTGAATCTTCCTCAAGAGCAACACTATTATCGACTGAACCTTTATCATCGGCAGACTTACTTACAATTGAATTACTATCATCACCAATTGTCATCTCTACTTTCCCGTCATTTGTTTTAACTTTGATATTTCCTTCAGCTACATCTTTCAACCTATTCATTGGTGTTTGAAGTAAAACTTCTGCGTCTCTTGTCTTCATTGAATCTAAGTCTAACATATCTTTAAACTCTGAGTGGTCGTTAGCATATTCATATAACTGTGTATCCTCTGCTAATGGATCTTTATCTACTTCTGTAGCATAATTTTTAGCTGTGCTTACCACCGCCTTAGCACTGGCTTGAATATTAGATTTGTGAGCCTTATCTTTAAAGCCCATTAAGTTTGGTATTAGAACTGCACCAATTATTGCCAATATAGCAATAACAGCTAGCAATTCTACTAAGGTAAAACCTTTCTTTTTGTTTTGTAAGTTTTTCATTAATAAATCCTCCTTAATTTTTTTATATTAAAATTTAAATTTTAAGCAATTGTATTGAACATCTCGAACATTGGCATTACCATAGCCAATACTATAAAGCCTACCACTGCTGCTAAAACAATGATTATTAAAGGTTCTATCATTGTAGTTAGCTGCTGAACAGCTGTATCAACTTCGTCATCATAGTACTCCGCAGTTCGATCCAATATACTTTCTAAGGTGCCAGTTTCTTCCCCTACCTTAATCATCTGTGTAAGCATTAAAGGAAACACATCAGCCTGCTCCAAAGTCTCTGCTATAGGTTGTCCCGCTTTTATATCTTCTTTTGCCTCTAATATATGTTTTTTAACAACTTGATTACCAACTACATCAGCACATACTTCAAGACTGGATATTACCGGAAGTCCACTGGACATCAACATTCCAAAGGTTCTGGCAAACCTGGCAGTAACTATTTTTAAGTACATTTTACCTACAAAGGGAAAGGATAATTTTAATTGATCAAATTGTTCCTTTGCTTTATCATCCCTTTTTATATACAACCTAATGCCTAATACCAAAGTAGCCAGTATTAAAAAAATCACAAAACCAAATTGTCCTAAAAAATCACTTAAAGATAGTAACATTCTTGTAGGTCCTGGCAAGCCTCCATCACCAGTTTCCAAATTTTGAACAAAGATTGGTAAGACCCAAGTAATTAGGACTGTCACCACTATTATGGCAAACACACTTAAAATTATTGGATAAGTGGTTGCTGATTTAACCTTCTGTGTTTGCTTATAGCTACTATCATAATAGTCTGCCATTCTAAGCAATACTGAATCTAAATTTCCTGAAACTTCCCCTACACTAATCATATTGACTAGCATATCAGGTAGATCTTGGTGTTCGGCCATAGCAGCTGAAAGACTCTTACCTTTCTGAACACTGTCATGAACATTGTCTAGTATTCCCTTTAGCTTCTTGTTGCTTGTTTGCATTCTAACAATATCCAAAGCTTTCATAATAGATATTCCAGAAGCCACAGAATAAGCAAACTGCCTACAAAATATGGATATTTCCTTTACTGGAATAGCAAAGTATCTATTTAAGTCTAAGTTGTCGATTTGATTATAGATCTTTACAGACAGGGGATAGTAGTTTTGCTGCCTTAAATTGCTTATTACAGCAGCCTCATCTAGAGCCTCCATCTTTCCCTTAACAATCTCGCCATTAAACCCTCTAGCTTCGTACTGATAAAGCGGCATGTTGTCACCCCTTACTTAATTATTCCTTCAACATAGTTACTCTCAACATTTCACTAACGGTAGTTTGTCCATTTAGTACCTTGTTAGCGCAAGCCATGTTTAAAGTTTTCATACCCTGCTTTATACACAGGTCTTTTAACTCATCAGTATTTCCTTGTCTAATTATCACTTCTCTAATTTCCTTGTTAAACTCCATAATTTCATATATACCAACTCTACCTTTATAGCCACTATTATTACAGAAAGGACAACCTTTTCCTTGATATAAGGTTACTCTCTGTCCCTTATCCACTCCTAATTGTTCCTTTTCAAAATCATTAGCCTCATATTCTTCCTTACACATTGGACAGATCCTTCTAACAAGTCTCTGTGCAATGATGCCGTTAACAGAACTAGCTACCAAGTAAGGTTCAAGCCCCATATCTTGTAATCTAATAACAGAAGAAGGAGCATCATTAGTATGTAGAGTACTTAAAACTACGTGTCCTGTTATAGCAGCTCTAATGGCTATTTCAGCAGTTTCACCATCTCTAATTTCACCTATCATTATAATGTCAGGGTCTTGTCTTAGGATGGACCTTAAACCTGCTGCAAAGGTCAGACCAGTTTTTGCATTAACGCTAACTTGGTTTACTCCTTCTAAAACAAATTCAACTGGATCTTCAACTGTAATTATATTTTTTGACTCATCATTAAGCTCTCTCAATACTGTATATAAGGTTGTAGACTTACCACTACCAGTAGGACCGGTAACTAGAACGATACCGTGAGGTTTAGATAAAATTCTATCAAGCTTTTCATCATCTTCCTGATCTAGGCCTAGTACAGACCTTTCCACTAAGAAGTTTTCTCTGTCCAATATTCTAATAACAACCTTTTCCCCATTAACTGTTGGTAGTATAGATACTCTTAGGTCTACACCTTTTCCATCAACAGTTGTCATGATTCTACCATCTTGTGGTATTCTTCTTTCCGCTATGTTTAAAGAAGCTAGTATCTTAATTCTGGTAATAAGAGCACTTTGGGTTTCCTTTGGTGTTCTCATTATCTCTCTAAGCTCACCATCTACTCTATAACGGACCTTTACATAGCTTTCAAAAGGTTCAATGTGAATATCACTAGCCTTGGATCTGATAGAGTTTTCAATAATAGTATCTACCAACCTTACTACTGGTGCATTTTTAACGTCATCCAATTCCGCTTCTTGTTCTTTTGACTCTGAAGTTACCTGCTTTGAGGAATGTTCTTTCGTCAATTCATCTGCAGCTTTTTGAGCAAATTGGGAAGAGTAGTATTTAGCTATAGCATTTCTTATTTCTTTTGTACCAGCAATGAGTGGTTCCACCTCATATCCGCTGACAATACTTACGTCGTCTAAAGCAAATAGATTTAAGGGGTCAGACATTGCTACATACAAGGTGTCGTATTCAATATAGACAGGAATAAGGTTGTACTTAAGTGCAAGATTTTCAGAAATTAGCTTGGTAACTTCCGGAGAAATATCCGTTACGCCTAAGTTTACCCTTCGTATACCTAGCTGAATCTCTAAGGTTGTTATGATATCCTCTTCTGCAATTATTCCACTATCAACAAGAATCTCACCCAAACGTTTA
>JGI24501J29690_1010897_pt1 | contig 11409 bp, 10 predicted proteins | sample BioPla2RNA2_FD_29690 | JGI IMG/M metagenome (IMG submission 29690) | reverse complement strand
CCTCCTTTTTGTGCAAAATATTTTATAGGTTTTGCTACTTAAAAAGCTAGCAATGGCAAGAGCTTGGGCAGCTTTATTAGGGGTTACTTGCCGGCTATAGGATGATATCATCACCACCTTTCTTTAGTCCAATAACCTCTCGTGAATAATATTTTGTAGTCCTTAAATAGTAGAAGATAACAGAGTCCTCTTCTTTGTTAATAATCCGATTAAGTTCAATTTTCAATTTTTTCAATGACGCATCTGATATATCACCTTCGAGTACAGAGTTTTGGACCCAGTGCAAGTATTTGCGACATGTTTTTAGAACTTTAGCAACCCTTTTTTGGTTGACATCATAAACAATGATAACAAACACTGGTGTTACCAACCCTTTACTAATGCTTATTTTTCGAAGCAAACTTTCCGCCTGTTATCAACAAGCGGCAGTGCTATTACCGGTAGCTATAGACGGATCCTTGAACGCGTCTTCGATATCCGGCGTATTGTCGAGTGCTATTACCAGGTAGCTATAAGCGGTTCATATTTCTTTTCCCCCATCAAGTGCTTCTCAAGTTTATATAGTTCCAGACGAATCAGCCGTCTATATGACACATTGCGGCCAATGTCACGATGTTTGATGGTAGTCTTAAGTTTTTCTTCCAATTGGGAAACAAAACACTGCCGTGCCCTCTCCTTCATCATAATCCCCTCAGTACCCTTTTCAAAATCACTTGAGGTAATCATATTCCTGCCGAGTAAAGTAAAGATAACCCGGTCAACAATAATCGGCTTAAAGATCTCTGCAACGTCAAGGTTAAGTGTAAAACGGCGAAAATTTGTGGTATGAAGGTATCCGATACGGGGATCAAGGTGGGTTCTGTAAATTTGGCTTAGACATACTGTATAAAGAAAAGAGTTACCAAAGCTAATCAAGGCGTTCAGGTGATTTTTGGGCGGCCTTCGGCTCCGGCTTTCAAATATAAAATCAGGCTGCCCTATAATTTCATCAAAGGTACGGTAATACTGGTCGCGAACGTTCCCTTCTATAGCCATTAATGCTGCTACATTATCACACTCATTCACAGCAGGCAGCAAAGCTTCGATAGCAGTGATACGTTCTGTTATATCCTTGCCTCTGTTCTCGTAGTATTTCAAAACCCGCAGGATATTCTTTACTGACCCCTCAACAAAGCGGCATGCAATATCCAATCTGCTGGAACCATCAAGATAATGCTCCGCTTGTTTGAGAACCATATAACCTGAATTTAAATGCTCTCTGGGGTAAAATGTCCCCATATAATAACCGTAATGGCTGAAGTAGTGCAGAGTCACTTCCTGCTGAGAAAGAAACTCCAAAAACCTCTTATTTATGTCAACCTCACCGAAAACAATAATATCAGAGGTATCAGCAATAGGAATAAAGTGCCTCTTCCCATCTTCGGATTCGAAATAAATTGTGTTGTCCCGTCTTTTGAGTGCCCCTGATGAAAAAACATAATACGTTTTCTTCAATCCTCTCCCCCTCCCTACGACCAGCAAAAATCAGCGTAGGCACATTTCCGGCACCATTTAATCTTTTCCGGTGCTGGCGGACTATCCAGGTAGACAATACGCAATATATCCCGCTCAACCCTGTCCAATTCTTCTATCAATTTTTGATCCAGCTCTATAGTTTCACGCTTTTTCTCTTCTGGAAACCTCAATTCCCCGGTGGCCTCAATCCCCCGCTCCGCCAATTCCTTTAAATAGAAAGCAAGCTGCATCCTGGCACTATCCCGGTAGCGGGAACTCTTTTTTACCTCACCAATCACCAGTTGCCCATCGATAATACTGAAGATGTCCATCTTACTGGACCCAACAACTAATTCCTTTTTTTCTCTTTCATATGCTGTACGGTCAATCAATCTGCCGATAGCTATATTGGTATCGTCCTGATCAGGTGTCAGTTGGTGTGATATAAGCCAGACCTGTCGCTTGCATATGAAATAATACCAAATAAGGGTACCCCCTACCCCTACCTGATTGTCATCCATCTCAATTCCCCTTTACATTTTTACCCCAATCCCTTGACGGCTCACCTCTAGAACCACTTTCAGATCTTTCTTAAACTACATTGATCATTCCAAAACCCTGGGAGTTCTTTGACCCCAAACCGGCACTATAAGCTAACTTTAATAACCTGGGATCCCCCTTAAGCTGATAAAGACCCAACCAACCTTTAACCACAAAATTTTTATAGTAGATGATCTTCGCATCCCTGTTGTTAACTTTAAGAGTACGCATAGAAAAAGGCATCTCTGCCAGGTCCTTATTAAAATACACCGCCTTTTTCATTAAATTGGCCTCAATCATATCTGTAAACTCTTGTTCCCGAGGGTGGTAATAGTATGTTTTCTTTTTTCCATCGGGTGTAAGTAGAGTGGAGTATGCAGTTATCGGTGACAGGGCTTTCACTTTTACCTCACCTGAGCTGAAATCTGGCAGAGGTAAAGCAGAGAGGGACTTTAGATGAACTCTGGTTTCTCCCAGTATAAGAGACTCACTGTTCAACAAGTTTTTTGCCAAAATCGCAATAAACTGCTCTAATGGACTTGCAACCCTTAAATTAACAGGTGAGCGAAAAGCAATCCTCCCACCTTTTAAATACTCGATCTTGCCAAACAATCGGGAGAAAGTAAAGAAACGAAAGGTTCTACCCCCAACCTCAAATCCTTCATCATGCAATTGAGGCATCTCATCCCCCACCTGAGAGTAGATCAACCCCTGCACAATGCTGTTATAGTGAAGAGGGAGTTCTATCAACCTTTCGTTGTCAATAGTGCTTAGTTCTATTTGCAGGTGCATGAGATTAAACACATCCTTAAATATTTATGAAATTCATCGCTATAATCAAGAAGACTGCAGGTTCCTTAACTCAAGTCCAGAAGCGCTCCTTGATATCAAGAAATGGCCGCTTCGTATGGACAATATATAATTCACGTTCGGAGTACACTTTGTGAAGTCGCGCATACTGTCTTAATGCCTCGTCTCCATCATTTCCAAATGTATCTACTACTGTAACTTGATTAATAATTCTTTTCCCTTTAGAACTAAAGGCATCAATAGCCTCAATTAAAACCCATTCAGAAGGATATCGGTGTCGAACCTCTTCCCAAATCATGAATTCACACCACCTTGGTATCTGGTTGGTCGGTTCTCGAATAATATGCCTGCATCAAGAACAAAAAGCAAGTAATTTCTATAGAAAATGTTTTCTGTCTATTTAACAACTACTGATTAATTAATGCATTTTTGCAGCAACAGGTGCATTGTAACCAGACTATAGAAACAAAACTTTGATTGTGTTGTATTAAAGTATCATCGTCATGCCCTCAGTTAACAAGCCACGATCAGCAGAATAATAACCCTCACGTAATACCCAGTGTCCTAAATAATCGTCAGCAATCTGCCTGGGATCAAAATTGAACGTTGCAAAAATACTAACAGATACCCTTGCTATCCTGCCAGCAAGTCGCCTCCAGGCCTCTCTCCGTTTCCAACGGTCTTCCATACTGTTTGCTTTTGCCATATCTTCTTTTAATGAGGAGTCCTGTTCCAGTACTAAAAAAGTATATTGCCGACGCTCTTTGCCACGCAGTATTTCATGTACAGACAGATCATCCTGCCACCTTGCAAATCGCTGTAAATGTATTTTACCAGTATCTTTTTTGTCAGATAATTCACCAAAATACCTGTCAGCAAACACTAGAATGTCCTCTTCCAATAATTCTGATTGTTCATTAATAATATCCCTGGTCACTTGAAGATGAATCGGATCATAAATCATTTCCGAGTACCTTTTACCTTCTTCATCAACCAAATCAACTATCTGCACTTCACCGCGTTCTCCAGCCCCTTCTCGATTGCAGCGCCCCGCAATTTGAATAAGACTATCTAAAGGCGCAAAATCACGGATTACTAAGTCCATATCGATATCAACTCCGGCTTCAATACACTGTGTGGATACTACCAAACAAGGTTTTCCTTCTTTAATACTATCAATCTTATTTAAGCGATCTTTGGGAGTAACATCTGCGCTAATGAAATGCAGTGGTACTTCTGGTGAATACTTAAATGGCCATACTTCTTCCAGAGAATCTCTGGCCATTCTAGCACTTCTTCGAGTGTTAAGTGTAATTAATATACGTTTACCTTCTTCAAGCCATTTGGGTAAGCGCGTTTCTAGTTCCTCACAAAACTCCTTAATACTTGTTTTTCCCTGAATATTAAAGCATAATTTATAACGCTGTAATTGCGTGAAATAATTCTCGTAATTAGGAAGTAGCGGTTTTGCATTACGGACAAAGGGAGGTAGGGTTGCTGACATTAAAAGTATTTTACTATTACCAATCCGGGTAAGACCATTTAATATTTTGTCAAGTGGCTGCCATAGTTTACAGGGAAGCGACTGTAACTCATCCAAAATAATAAGAGCATCGCATAGGTTATGAAACCTCATTTGATACCGGGCTTTAGGATCAACCAGACTCATTAAAAACTGATCATAGGTGGTAATAATTAATTCGCTTTGCCAGGTATCAATAAAAAATGGGACACTTTCATCTTCCAACCAATCGGCATATTCGCGGTCAGCAAGCGAGTGGCTCGTAAGCAGCCATTCTCCATCAGCATCATAACCACCGACACTTAAAAGTTTTTTGTACTCTTTAACAGTCTGATCAATAACAGATAAAAAAGGTAAAACAACGATTATCTTTGGGATTACACTTATAGCACCTGAACAGAATTCTCTCATCTTGAATGCCCATGTAGCCGCAAGTAAAGTTTTCCCGATTCCTGTAGGAGCTGTTAAAGTGTAAATGCTTTCAGATGGACATCTGTTTATTATATCAACTACTTCGCACCTGGCCTTCTGTCGTAATCGATTAGTTGTATTATCATCGGTTTTTCCAATTCTCTCGTCAATCCACTTAGATTGCCATAATTTCGACTCTCGCCTAAGGTATTGCTCGGGATTTGAAACTGCTAAAAATACCTTATCAGACTCAAGTAACATAGAATATATCAACTGGACCTTTAATCTGAAATTCACAGCATCAGTTTCTGACATTGTAAAAAATTTTGATATTATCTGCTTGACTAAAAACCTCTTTGTTTTTGTAATAGCTCTCGTTGCATCCTCAAGCAATTCATTGATGATGGTTGCTGCATTCAAATCAACACCTGTATCTTTTAAAAGAGAGTCAAAATCTATCATGTTAAATTGTTTTTTGAGAATTCTTGCTTTTTCGCCCCCCGAAAAATTATCTAAATCCCACTCAGGACAATCAACTCCGCCAATCCTCTTTTCCGGAATCGTTGGCAACCTACTGTGATGACCTCTAACAATAGCAGCTAGCACTAGCGTCTCCAGTTCATCCCATTCGGCATCTCTTGCCACTACAAGAGTCAACATTAGAGATAGTGGCGTATGCGATTTCTCGTTTAGATCTCCAGTATAGCTACCTGGATCATCAATATATTTTTGAAAAGCCCTTGTTCCCTTGCCTAGATCATGTAATAGAGCAGTTTTTGCTGACAATTTTTTAATACGCTCCGTAACTGTTTTGGGTGAATGTCGGCTCCATATACTATACAGTGCTCTTTCTACCTGTTCTATATGCTGATAGAGATACAGATCTGGATGAGATTTTAATTTATTACTCATAGAAACATCAAATTCCTCCCTCCTGCACGATAAGCACATTCAGTATTAACAATTATGGAAAGCCCATTCTTTTCCATTAAATAAGGTGCGTGTGTAAAAACCCTCTCCGCTGTCACTATCCTGGGCATACGTATCTGCAAAATATGAAGTGGCAGGTTAACTTCATAAATCCGTGAGATATCTAATTCGGCCTGATCCTGTCTGACGATTGATCCAACATCATAAGTTCCAGCAGGTATTTTTTCTGCATCAACAGTTTCAATATATTCCAGATCAGCCAACATCTCTGACAAGCCTAAACTGGGTTGGAAATACCAGCGTCTCCTTTTGAGCCGCATTTCTAGTTCTTCAAAGTAAGGTTCAGGTAAAGAAACCCATATCTCATAGGAAGGATTAAACAGCCATTCTTGGGCAGTCAATGTAGCTTTTTCCGGTTTCGTTGTCTTATCCTGTTTCTGCGTACTTTTCACCCTGTATGGTAATGCCTCCGGTGGATCCTTCCGCAGCTTGGCCTTATGCCAATGAGTTATTGGGGTGCGAGCATTTAAGGCAACATACATGGGTTCCAGTAGCAATTGGGGATGGTCTTTTTTAATTCCCAGTACCGCCCCAATAATTCCCATAATAACTGTCCTTGGTGGAACTGGATAACTAAGTGCACTCGCCCCTGCTTCGGCTCGTAAAAAATGCCCAAAACGCCCTTGAAGTTTGAAGGCAATTAATCTCATCATATACTCACATCAGCCTTCTTTGAGGTTTTCTATATTCATCTCCTGCCAATCACCGGGCAATGGTGATTCACAGATAATATCCAGTGATTTTGCATAACGAATCCTCTCTATCATACCGGCTTGTCTTGTAATACGATCTGATAGTGTACTTAAATCAACCTTATAGTCAGAGGGAGATGCCCACTCTTTCTCTTCTTTATCACCAACGGAAATCAATTTAACATAATCATGCAAACGCCCAAGTTGATATTCTTCGCCATCCTTATATTCAATACTGATTAGTAAATGGGGCATCTGACCGACTTTAGTTCTTGTATTCCCCGCAACCCTAACTCCATGCCAGAGAGCCTTCAGAAATAAATCGTAATCACTATCAGTCATCTTAGAGATCGCTGCTGAATGTTCGTTAGCCACACCAGAAAACCCGATCAAAGCATAACGGAGACCAAAATACGTTGTAAAAGTTCCAGCTCCCTTCTCTTCAGCGCTACCAAAAATCGACGTTCCGTGAATATCCACACTTTGCGCTTCATGAAGAACCTCGCCCATGTTGATTTGGACAGCGCCAGTCATTGTCTTGGGTTCAGGTTTGGGTTCCCAACTGTTTTCCTTGCCTTTATCATCCTTTATTTTCGAAGCTTTAAAAGCAAAAGAGCTCCCGAAGAGACGGGCATCGATAAATGCATCCAGAAGAATATCAACAAGTTCCTTTCCATCCGCCATAGTTATCCCTTTAGATACTAAATAATTTACAACCCTTCCGGTCAAATTAGTTGTTCTGCCTTCGATGTTGTCAACCAGAATATCGTATCCTCTAATTTTGAGAAAATCGCGCGCAAACCGCTTTAAACGCACATCAGTAACATAATAAGTGCCATCAGGAAGCACACGCGGCCGATTTTCATCAGGATCACCATTGGGATTACCCATCTTAATATCGTACAAAAAAAGGAATTCCCTACGACCTGCCAGTGATTTAACATTTTCAGCCATTTTTGTTCACTCCTTTTGTTTTTTCTTTTTCAGTTGGCAATATCTCTGAAAGCATGGACTGCCCTAAAAGCAAATAATAATTGGCCTGTGTTTCATTTAACTCGATCTTGTCACCCAATTTAACCCCCAACCGTCCTATTTCAGAAATTAAGTTTCTTATCTCCGGGTTTTTTTCCGTCTCATAAGCTAATAGTTTTTCCCTTGTTTTTATATAGAGTTCCGGCAGATCCTTCCCTTTCAAGGTTAGCCTCTTAAGCCAGGTAAGTGCATTTGCACCTACATTGACACCTCTTGCCCCTTGAACCTGCATCACCTTCCCATAGAGTACGCCAAGCAAGAAAGCATAAGCCTTTTCTAGCGTATCAATACCGCTTTCAGGACCAAAATACGGTTTTAATGATTCCATCCTTGGTTCAAAAAAACAAACTTCCATATCCAACACCTCCAGCTTTTTAAAGTAATAAACCCACCATGCTAAATGTCTGATCCAGCCTGCTGCTGTTAAATAAGCTCCTTTTTTTCCGCTTCCTTCGTATAAAAGACCATAAAATCCATCCTTTTTTTCGATAGCCTCAAGCAAGTGCCAGCGAGCTGTTGTCATCACCTCCGACCAAAAGAGCTCTACCGGTATTTTTTCACAATGATAGACACAAGCAGCTATCAACCTCTTCGCCTGAAATAATTGCTTGCTTTCGTTTGCTTCTCTGGCTTTCTTTCCACCAGGACGGCGAAATAATGGCCCCAATGCCTTTAACGATAAATCAGGTTTAAAATTGTCACGGCCTTGTTTTAACGGGAACCTCGGGAACAATGGATGCTCCCAAGTATCTGTTTCAGCGTTAAAATCCGAAAGTTCCCTCAAGCGGCTTGGTAATACATTAGTTATCATCCCAGTTACGTTTTCAATGTTTTGACCTATATCCGCCCATAAGAAATTGAGGTTGAGAATAGCATTATTATGCATTAAAGTATCCAGCAAACTATCTTCATCCTGTGCCACATCACTCGACATTCTGTTGATATAATCCCCGACATCAAAGAAAACTTCCTGGCGTTCCTGTGTACTTAACCCTGGCAAAAAAGAAGGAATAATCAGGGCGTTATCGCCAGCTATCCTGGCTCCAAAGGGCTGCTTATTCTTTTTCGGGCCAGCCTTTTTCAAAACGTGAAACTTATAAACATACAAAAGATCAGCACATGCAGCACAAAGACCATAACCCTTCCATGCAAAAATTGGGTCAATACCCGGAAAGGCACCGGCACGGTCAACATTGCTAAAATTAATACCGGCACCCTTCAGTGCATTAGGAAATACTGTTGTATTTTGAGCGCCACATAAATGGCACGTCTCACCTTCCCGGGCAGGTGCCTTATTCGTAGCATACCTTTCTCCAGCTAGTTTTTCAGTAAGCAAATAATCAACATACGACTTATTATCTCCGGGTAATAATCCTTTGCTATCCCTCACAGTAAGAAACACTGTATTATTTTGTTCACCAATTCTGTCAACTGCAAAAGACAGCAGGCTTGGATACCTCTTTTGCCAGTCAATAATTTCTTCACCAGGTATCTCCACTTTTGGGCAGTTCAATATTTTCAAAATATCCTTGAAGTAAGGTGACCAGGGTTTATTTTCTTGTGCTATTCTTTTAAAATAATTCATAGTTGTCGAAATTATTGTTTGTGAAGGGCCACCACCTTTGTCTTTACTGTAACTCCTCTTTATAACAGGCCCTACCTGCGGACTTTGAGAGCCAGAAGGCCTCATAAACGGCAACGCATTGTTGGGCAACCTATCTGTTTCCCAAACTGACATCCGTACAATTTCTTCCGAAACCATCTCTAAAATATACACCGCTTCGATTTTGCCAGCATCTTCGACAAGATACGGATATATCATCTCAGGGGCTGTATTTCTTAAATTTTGATACCAACCATCCGGATTAGCAGGCAAACGATCACCTGCAGTTTCTTGTACTAAATAATCTAATGCCAATGTTCGCATTGCATCAATCAAAAGAATCACCTCCAAACTATGTTGTTAAAGAAAACATTCCGAACCCCTGTGCATTCTTTCCTCCTATACCGGCATCATAAGCAAGTCTTAGCATGTGCGGATCCCCTGCTAGACTAAAACGGCCCATCCAGCCTTTGATTACTGTATTTTTAAAGAAAATGATTTTTCTCTGCGAAGCACAAACAGAACCCACAGACTTAATATTAAATGGTAACTGCGACCAATCTTCGTTGTAATAAGCCTTTGCTTTTTTAATCAGATTTTGCCTAATCAGTTGACCGAATTCTTGTTCGCCAGGAGCATAATAATATGTCTTTTTTGCCCCCTTTTGCGTTAATAAAGTACTATATATTGTTACAGGAGAGAGCATCTTTACTTGGTAATCCTTTTGCTGTTTAAAAGAAGGTGTCGGTTCTAAACTAACCTCCTCAATTTGCAGGTAATTTGCACCTAGCATTAAGTTCGTCTGGTTCATAATCCCGTTAACCAGACTTTGTAATAGCTCAGTCCACGGGCTTGACAGAAATAGCTGGACCGGAGGGAAGAAAGTAATTTGCCGGGTACCCTTGTCATATATTGATTTCCCCATTAGTCGTGAAAAAACAAATAACTTAAATTTCCTTTTTCCATATACAAAACCGTGCTCATGCAAAAAGCATCGCATATCAGCATCATCTAAAACACTATAAATAAAACCCTGAATCTGCTGATGATAGTTCATGTCACATACAATAGCCTTATTAGCATTAAATGTTATCTTTAGCCTCATTAATCTTTTCACCTTAATATATTTTTATTATAACTATCATCATTCTAATCATTACTTTGGAAATTGTCAATATCTTTTTATAACTTTTTTTTTTCGTAAAACGTGTATACTATAAAAAGAATACCTTGCAGGAATTGAAACATATATTTTTACTATTGTGGAATCATTAGTTTACCTATAAGGGATATACCCTCGACTGCCGTCCAGAAGTAAGTTAAGGGGTTTGTCACCGAAGTACACCGACATTTTGTCTACACCTCAGGCTGATCTGTGCTTCTTTGGAAGTGATTTGGTCATAGCCAGGCCATTTTCACTGGCTTTGGCGGTTTAACAGTCATGACTGTTGAAGATGTGTCGATATTAATAATTTTGCAGAAGCTTATAGATAGGAACTGTAGCCAGGACTTGTATTTTGGAAGCGCGAGAAAAGTGTGGAGTTTGCAGATATTGTCTTTAGAAAAGAAATAAAATGGCGACGGAAATCTAGAGGTATTGTTAATTGCTGCTGATTGCCATCAACTGGGACCAGTTTGATATTAACCCTCAGAAAAATCACCTCCCTGAGTATACTATTTTTCCACAATATCCATGACAAAGACCGGATATATAGTTTTTCTCTCCCAGCAATGATATATCCTGCCATAGTTGTACTAAAATATAATAATTATAGAATATTTTATAGGAATTTTTCTCTTCCAGTGATTCTCGGATTTAGAAAAAGGAAATTCACCCCCTACCCCTTCACCCTCCCTCTCGCCAACTCATCACACCGCTCGTTATAGTGGTTACCGGCGTGGCCTTCTACCTTATGCCACACCACCCTGTGAGTCTTTGTCAGTTCAATCAGCTCTTCCCATAAGTCCTTGTTTTCCACGGGTTTTTTACCTGCGGTCAGCCAGCCGTTTCTCTGCCACTTGTTGATCCACTTTTTTTGGAAGGCGTTAACAAGGTAAGCGCTGTCTGAATAGAGGTGAACATGGCAGGGTTCTTTCAACTGCTTCATTGCTTCTATAGGCGCGGTAAGTTCCATGCGGTTGTTGGTTGTGTGATCCTCTCGCCCGCTGATCTCTTTTTTGTGGTTTTTGTAGATCATTACTGCAGCCCACCCTCCGGGTCCTGGGTTGCCGGAGCATGCGCCGTCAGTATATATTTTTACTTCTTTCATACTAACCTCCCACTTATGTTCATTTATGCCGTATTTTCTAACGGC
>JGI24501J29690_1000498_pt1 | contig 11614 bp, 15 predicted proteins | sample BioPla2RNA2_FD_29690 | JGI IMG/M metagenome (IMG submission 29690) | reverse complement strand
ATAGAAAATCCCCTCCCCAATCAAGTATATTATAGCACGTTTTTGGATAGAAATCAAATCCAATAAAACGAGAATAAAAAATCAACCCCTTTCGGAGTTGATAGTTTACTAATCTTCGTTTGTCTTTGTTCAAGTTGCAATTAGTTGATAAGTATCGTCACCAACTTCTACTGGGTTAGATGTAACATATTTAATAAAATATCCAGTAGAGTCCTTCTTTTGCTTTTAATTGATATAAACCTTTTTTAGGCCCATTCTCAGCATCATCTACCATATAGTAGAATGATCCTATTAAATCTTCAGCCTGAACAGTCCCTGTGGCAGCATAACCAGGTAAAGTAGTATTAGTTAAACCAGTAATAACTTTCGCGATCATAATCTATCACCTACTCCCAAAGACTCTTATAGTCAGTTCCGTCTTTTAGTGAATTCCAAGCATCGTCCGTAGCAAAGAAATAATATTGATTGTCCGCCCCTGCTGTATAAAGGTTACTATCTTCAGGTAATAGAGCAGTTCCACCTTCAAAACGAAGAATATCTCCATTCATATCAAATACAGATACGTCTCCCTCGGCTTCTTGAGTTAAATTAAAAATACCATCACCTAAGAAAAGAGGAATGATAATTTTTAAAGGTTGTTTAGCTCCCGTAGCCTGGTCTACCACAAAAGTTGTGCCAACTATAGTAAGTTCAGCTGGGAATCTATCTGTGATAGCTACGATAGAACCCGCTGTATTTGTATTAGCCCCGTAAATGTGTTTAAGAACATCATAGTGACCCAAAGCATCTTGCATTTCAATAGTAAAGGTTTTACCATATTTTAATAGTTTATCAGCATTTTGTCCGCCTATCGCAGTTTTAGTAGGACCTTCAGTATTAATGTTAGAGATTTTTAAACTACGAAGAGAAAAAAGTTTATTTTCCTCATCAAAAGTCGCAGCAGAGTCTCACTCTCCTACTTTATCTTCTCCCGAAGTAGTAGCAAAACGAACTGCTTTATAAAAATCTACATCCATAACTGTTACAACGCCAAATTTTCTTAACATTGCTTTTAAATCTGCAGCCATGTATTTTCACCTCATTAAGAATAAATACTAAGTATTTATTCAGTATTTATGTTTTTGTCCTTTTGGAAGCAGCCCATTTCCAGCCGCTATCACGTCGACATTATAACGTGCTATTTTACCAACCTGTTCAAACAAAAAGAATATTGTATAGTAGTTTAACTCAAAGACCTGATCTAAGGTTAAACCAAATTCTCTCATTAAACAAGCTATAATTATATCTAGTTCAAGACCGTTTTCGTCTGCTTTCTTTCGAGCCCTGTCTATTATTGCTTGATGTTCTCTCATGCGCCTGTTTCATTCTCTTTCTTCAGGAGTAAGGTTTTTCTCCTCTTCCATCGAGGCTAATACGTCAATTTTCTTTTGACCACAAGCAATAGCAATATAAGTACAAAATAAATCAAATACCTCACTAGTGATAAGGAATTCTCCAGCCATTAATGAGTCGTCCCTGTATTCAAAATCTTTTATACAGAATTGAAATCACTTGTATAAAATAGGCGCGACTTCGTTTTCTATCGAAAGAATCTGTACTAATAGATGATATCTATTAACAAAATTAACTCCTTCAAAGAACTTGCGCAACTCTTTCTCTTCCATGCTACAAAATACCATGAACAAATTAAAGCCATGTTTAAGAGTATCCTTAAGCTTTGGTACGGTAAAATAAAATTTTTGATTATTATAATCTACTTCAAAAGTAGAAAGATATAACAAACTTACTCTATTAAAATTACTTGTAATCATCGGGATCACCGATTCCATCTAGCAAAGAAAATAATATCGAATAGCCGCTAACAGTTTTATTGGTTACTGTTTCAACTAAGCTATCAAATTTTAATTGTCCTGCACAACTGAAACGTTGACCGTCGATAGTATTAAGTATTTCTTGACAAATTCGTAGAGGGCGAATAAAGCCTTCGCCATAAGTTCAACAAGTTTTGTCGCATTGAACAATAATTCTAAAAACGTAATCTATGTCATTTGGTCGCTTCCTACTATCAGGAACAGTAATAGTTATATAGTTTTTCTTATTAAAAGGAGGTTCTACATCCACGTCAATAATAGGTTGAAGAAAGATATTGCTTTTTACGGCGTTGATAGAAGGAGTCTCAACTTCTTCTAAATCTTCTATTTCAGTGTAAAATAAAAGTTTTCTAATGTTCTCGTTTAGAAGGAGTTGCGTCTTGATAGAGCGCATAGTGCCCTCTAATCTTAAAAGCACATTTTTATCCATACTAAACCGTCTCCTTGGATTCGAACCAGTTCTCTATATTTTCACCGTTCTCTTTTGTTGTTATGACAATTAATTCAGCAGTATCAATAATTTTTATCTTAACCTTATTAGCGGTTCTTGACAACAACTCTACGGCAGAACTGTTAGTGCTATAATAACCATCAGTAGTAGGTAATTCTAAGATTTGACCTACGTAAACTACATTAACCTCATCTTGAAACATTTCTTCCTCATTGCTATCGTTTAAAGCTCTATTAAGAGTATAAAATCCTAAACCAGTAATACTATAAGTGTCTGCTTCAACTATTCTTCAAGTTTGTTTGTTAATAATCACGTGCTTACCAATATTTAATTCCTCCCTAGTGGGACAAATCATAATAGGTAGCATTTTGCTTTCTTCATAGTTTGAAGTAAAGCCAGTATCTTTTGCAACCCTCATAGGACCCTTAAAATAAGCTCAGAAAGCTTCATTAACTTTTACATTGCACTCAAAGCATTTCAGCTTTCGATAGTCCATGTCTCTAATTGTCATTACCTGTTCAGAAGCAAAGAAGTGGTGTTCGTCCCCATTTTTATCAGTCCAGACAAAATAATCAAGAACATTAAAATCAGCGTCATAATGACAGAACACATAGAGTTCATCGGCTCCTTCTTTATGACTCATGACCATCGCTACTGGAATGTTTTCTTGAGTGCGTTCCACTCTCACTTCTGTTGACTGTTCTCCATTATCAATAAAACTACCGGTCTTTTTGACGTCACAGTTCCTTAAAACTTCCACCCTTCTTCTATATCTCTCGTAAGCGTTCTCATTATAGTTTTGCATTAATTTTACCCCAGCGAGGCTTTCCATCCTCAGATATTCGACCGTAGTCAAAGCGCGCTTTGATAGCGTTCTTCTCAAATAGCTGAAGCATCTCCCTCATAGAGTTCAACATGTTAGCTGGAGAATAGCCTTTTATAGAGGGGTCTAAGAAGGGATTGCGGAAATTTGCATCCATGGTAATTTGGGTTTGCACCCAATAGTATTTCATAAAAGCTCAAATTACCTTGTATTCGGCCACGCCAATTCGTTCGTCTGTAAAATAGTAACCATAAGGAGCGCTATCAAGAGGGTCGAAAGACGTGTCCTCGGAATAAGCTAATGAAACCCTTGGATAAAGAAAGTCTTCTATTGCAAGTTTGGTAATATGATTAAGAACGGATGTCAAATCAACATCTTCCATATTAACAAAAGTACAATCTGTGACATCGTCTAAAAATCCCGGAAATAACTCATATTTCCAGTACTTATTCATCTATTTTTAATTCAACTCCGCACGCGTCTTCTACACGTTGAATAATATCGTTGGAAACTTGTCCAAAATTCTCACGAACAATGATAATTAAATTTGCTATGTCAACTGCATTATTAGACCTAAGAATTTTATTAATGAAGTCCATGTCGCGATTTTGTACCGCTTCCGCTATTTCTTTTGGACTAATAGTTTTGCGAGGTTCTCCCGCGGCCAGTCCTAATTTAATTGCTTCATTCCTTAATTCTTCATAATCTTCTATCGTAAAATAGCCTTGTTCAAATTGTTGTTTTGCTCCATCACTAATAAAAAGCCCTAATGCGTATTTATAAGGAACAACTATTTTTTCTACATTACTAGGAATGAAGAAGTCTTTTTGTGCAAGTTGCATGTCATAACTATCTAGAGTTATACGTAAGCTTCCACCAATATTTTTAACGAAAGTATATGCTCTCATTGTTTCTCTCCTTACCTTTAAAAGGTTGGGGAGGAGCTAACCTCCCCTTATTTTATATTTTATTTACTAGAATTTATAAGTAAACGAGCCATCTGAAGCATTAACTGCAGCAAGGTCTGTATCTGTATAAATACCTAGATTATTGAAAATTAAGATACCAACACCCATAATTTTGTGGAATTGTTGTTCAACTGAACCTGTAGGGTGTTCATTTTCTTTAAAGTAGCTATCTCCTTTCATAGCAACAATAACTGGTTTTTCAGCAACAGGAAGAATGAATGCGTCTTGTTCAGAGAAGGCAATTTCAGTATTGTCTTCGTCAAGGATAAAGTTAGGGATAACAATTACAGGAGTTCCCTTATAAAGAGAAACTGCACCTTTTAGACGATAATCTTCAACATCTGTCGCGCTTACATTAGGAGTAGCGGTTGTTACAGGGAATAGGTTATCAATCTTAGAAGCAAAGCTCTGGAAACAAACGATTACTGGATTACCATAGTTGCTAACAACTTTAATAACTCTGTCCATATCATCTTTTACGAAACCAGAAGCACTAGCGCGGTTATTAGCAGGAGCTAACGTTTTGATAGTTCTAAGAGCTTTGACAACTTCGGTATAGATAATATATTGCATTCCTTCAAGAATGTTAGTTAATAGATCACCTAGAGTATATTTACCTAATAGAATTTCTTCCAAAGTAACGTAGACTGCACAAGTGTAAACTTTAGTATTTAAATACATGTTTTTGTCGTCTAATCTACGAGCCTTATAAATACCACCACGAGCTCCATAGGTGATACCGTACATAGCACGTCTCTTACCCATACCCTTGATAGTATATTTAACTTCTTCATCGCGGCCATATTGTTTAATTATTGCCCAGCTTCCCATAATATCTTCCATAGCTTTAGGAAGAACTTCGTCAATAACTTCTTCGATAATAGAGAAGTCTAAGTTTCTTTTAATTTGTTTATAACTCATGTCAGGTGTAATACCAAAGTAATCCATTAAACTGTCAATGACTACTTGTTTGGCGTCAGCAAAATTAACACCCGGTACTGTTTGATTAAGAAGAGCACCTTTAATTAATGTTTTTAATTCTCTAATTTCCATATCTGCTCCCCTCCTTATTTAATATAAGTGCATTCTAATGCAACTTGTCCTGCTGGTAATTTAGTTTTTGTAACTTTAAATAATGTATCGCTATCTGCCGCTACTTGAACAGTAATTACACCATCAACAACTTTAGCATAACCATTAGCAGCTACGCCACTAAAATTATTGGTTGTAAATGTGTCCCCTGTATATAAAGGTAAGCATCTAGGATAAACTGGATTCGGATATGTAGCCTCACCTGCTACTACAACTAGATCAAATTGTTCAGCAAATTGATCTAAGCCATCTTGAGGACCGTAAGTTAATTCTTCTGTAAAAACTAACATAGGACCAGCTGTAGTTCCTGCTGCATAATTTTTAATTTTACCATCGACAGCGAGACCAACAATGGTACCATTTTGTAAGAATTTAACTGCTTGTCCCTCGCTATTATTAATGCTAGCTACCGCTACGTCTGATGCATAAGCAGGGAATTGAGCAAGCACATGTCCGGCCCTTAGTGCAGTTAAATTATTAAATTCTACTACTTTGAATTTAGGTAAAAATTCATAATTCATTATTTACACCTCTTTATTTAATGTTTCTTTTAATTATTTCTTCATATGAAGGCTCACGACTAGAACGAGTCGTAGGCGCGACTACATTAGAAAAACTAAAAGGTACATTAGTATTTGTTCTGGAAGTTGCTTTGTTTTGCATTATGACCTTGCGGAATTCAAGTGCGAGGGCAACTTCTAAATCGGTGAACGTTAGTTCATCAACCTTATTCTTGAATCCTTCTAATATATTGCTTGATAATTCTTCTGAATAAGAATTAATAAGCCCTATTTTCTTTTCTCGTCTATATCCTTCAAGTTCTTCTCGTTCACTACGAGTAAGTGCGGCAATAGACGGATCGTTTGAGTAGTTTGTTTCTTTGTCTTTTGCACTTTGTCCTTCTTCATTCTTAACCTCAGGAGTAGTTTCTACTGCGGTCGGAGAATTAAACTGTTCTCCATCAGGGTTTGATTCAGGTTTGTTAGCAGCATATTCGTCTTTCTTAGGTTTCCTATCTTCAGGATCATCTTCCCCATCACTATCCTCGTCATCGGGATCGTCTTGAGGTTCTTTTTCTTCTTCGAAAGATTGTAAAGACTCTAGCTTTTCACGCTCTTCCATTGTTAAATACACTGGGTATACTCTATTATCACTAGTAAGTGTAACATTTTCTTCTTCGGTAATAGTATAACCATAAGCGTGGTATTCCTCTTTGCCTGTTTCCCAATTATAAATAACAAAAACAGCCTTTTCGTCATTCATGTCCACAAGGTAAGAACAATAGTTATCTCCAAGTTGAGTCCGTACAGCTTCAGCTACTTTAGCCATCTTTTCAGTATAACTTAATTTAACAAACTCTGACAGTTTTTGAAAATGTTCTCTTTCCATTTGTTCACCTCTGTCTTTGTTTTGTAAAAAAGAAAAGAAGTTTTCAAATCGTTCTCTAACATCGGTAAAATCATTGATAGCAAAAAATTCTGAGCCGGTGAAAGCAGGCTGTTGAGAATCACCCAATACACTTAATCCTAACAAAGAAGATTCGGTAAAAACTATTTTTCGTTTTCCATTCTCTTCAATTATCTTATATTTAGTTTTATTTGGGTCCATCTCTAGAGAGTGTTGCTTCCCCACTATTTTCTTAGCTACCTCTCCAATGTTGTCTAATCGGTCACTATAAAGCATTACAGAAGTAATAAGCCATTTAGTGCCTTTTTCATCTTCTTCATAACGAATATTGGCGTCATGTCTTACAATACCATAAATATATTGTGTGGCATTATGTCCAATGAAGTCGTCTTTTAAATCACTGAAGAAAGCAACAACAGGAGTATAGGGTAAACTAAGAACAAGTTTGTCTGCGAAATCTTGATTGAACACGCGCCCGTCAGAGGTTTCGCCTACATAAAATACTTTTAAGTCAGCATAAGTTCTCCTATCTTCTGATGTAGAGAAATTAGAAAGATAAGCCGGTATTGAATAAATTTTCATATTACCACCTGTCTTCTATTCTTTAACAATTGGAACTTTATCGGCCGACTGTTCTTCCTCATCCTTATCCTCATCTTCTGTTTTTGAAGATTCTTCAGACTCTGTTACCGTAGACGATTGGGTATGAGAGCTTTGAAGAGGTTTGAGTCTTTCGGCTAATCCTAAAAATTCCTCTAATTCAATTGTTGACTCTAAGTCAACTTGTTTTATACCAGACGCCACAATGAAACCAATTTTATCAACACCAAGAGTGGCGTTGGCATTAAACTGTTTTAGTTTTTCGAATTCATTGTAAGGCGAGATTGGTAGCATACGTAAAGAAACTTGATAGTCGTGGAAGTTAAATACATTGTTAATTACCAAATTAAAGAAAGCAGCAATCTTTTCAATAAAATTCCACACATAATTCAAGTCTCGTGTGATTGAAGAGCTAACACTTTCTGCAGACTCTCCAACGAAAACAGAATTATTAAAGCCCGCGTTATCGTAGATAGCAGAGAAGGCATTTGAAAGCGTTTTGTTCTCAATACCCTCATTCTCTTGTAACGGAAGAATGTCAAGTTTACCCACAGTAGTAACTAGTCTAGTTCCGTAATTATCACAAACTATATCTGCGATAGTATCGTGAAGCTCTTTTATTTCATCTATTTCCAATCCCGTTTTTTCCATATCTATTTCTTGAGATACGATACGCTCAAGAAGATTGGTATTACGGTCTAGTTCATTATTTTTATAGGTTTTATAGTCAATTAAATCATAAAAAACACTAAGGAAAGTCGGAAAACCACTTTCGTTCATACTGAAACAAGTGCTACGCCTTCCATCCAAGTGTTGTCATTTTTTAGTAGTATCAGAACGATACTGATTGTAACGTTCCTTAAATTCCTTTGGGAAGAGCCCCAACATTGCTTCTTTCTCTTCCTCTTTCAAACCGAGATTGTCGAAAAAACTGAAGTTGAAGTCTATCTCTTGGGTTCCAAATTGAGTTAAGGTTGTTGCTCTACAGTATTGATTAGGAAGTAAAATAGTAGTAATTGTTTTACTGGCATTGTTTCCGTCACAATAGAGAAAAACTTGACCGTTTTTAAATATATTCAGAAGGATGGTGGGGAAGGTTGTTTCGATTGAAAGCCCCTCCACCACTTCTAACATCTTTCTATATATTTCTTCATAATCTTTCCTAGAAGTTTTAGTCTGAAAATTCTTTATTTTTCTTGGTACTACAACATAGCGCCAATAATACATGTCTTTTAAATAGTCAAGTATACTAGCGTATATTCTATTCGTACTGTAAAGATTATCCGAAATTGTTAAAGCTTCTTGGTTTTGCGTTCCGGGCGATTTGAAATACTTATCAAGTTGTGAGCCATTAGTAAAAGTAGTAAGATCATGTATAACCGCTCCTCTATTTAATGCAGCCCTGTTCAAATAGTTAAGAGACTTCTGATAGGTATTATAAGAGGAAACAAGTGGTTTACGTTTAATACTGAATAGAAAATCTTTTTTTGACATATTTCCTCCTTATCGCCTAGGTTTTCTAGAAGACCTGCGGCTATTAGCCGCTCTCACTCTTCCTCTTGAAGGAGAAGAAGAACCTACCTCAGAAGAGATTGTAGAGAAAGCAACAATTTGTTTACGTTTTTTGGCTTTTTCCTTATAGTAGGGCATTTCCTTTCATATGGAGGCGGCGTATATACCATACTCCGCCGCGGAGAAAAAGTCTTTTTGAATATTTTTATTTCTGCGGGTAACCTGTATGTTTGTCATTACGTTATCCACAGTATCTTTAATATCTAAGTTTTTAAGTTCAAGTTCCAACTGGTCAACAAAGTAATAAGGACGCATAATCGCTTCTTTACGTTGACGAGTTGCTTCACAGAAACTGGCATTTTTACTAAAAGCCGCGAGGGCCTCGCTACTCTTAACCAAAAGACGGACAGACCCATTACTCATTTTAGCAAAGAATGTACGATGTATGTCAGAGGATTTCCCTCCGCCGCTCTTAATCTCATAGACTATGTTGCGCCATGGTTCACGATATTTAATTAACACAGCCTCAACTTCTTTGTTAGGAGGATTGACTATGCCTAACCCCTGCATTAATTCACCGTTTTGATTAACAGTAGGTTTATTTAGCCATTCGCGTAAACCTGCCCCAACACCGTTGGCGTCATATACGAGCATGGTCGCTTTATAATCAAGAACCATTTGTTTAAGAACATTAGCTACAACTTCGAAGTCGCTGGTATCTATGGATGTTGCATAAACCAGGCGATAATTACAGTTATATTCACCGTAACTAACACGATAAACCACAACAGCGGTGTTCGCCGATCCATCTTTTGCTATATCCGCCGACACAACATAGAAGTCAGGAATTTTTTGACCACTTGAACCAATAGAACCTTCGTTAGCCTCTTCTCGAGCTTTGTATTCTGCCCTCTTAATTTGTCGCAATCTCGCAATAGATGAAGGGTTGAATGCAGCTCCCGCTATAGCACTACTCCAAATAGAACGATATTCACGATCAATTTGCTCTGGTTTCCATGAAGGAGAACTTAATATTTCACGCATAGTTTCTTCGAGAAGACGACCATGCATAAGAAGAATTTTGTAAGACCCTCCCATGACTATATAGTTTTTAGGGTCAATAAGAGAGTAACAAAGAGTTTCAACAAGCTTATCATAAGCATAGGTATTTTGATACCCAGCGGTTGTTATGAATATCTTAACTCCTTGCGGTTCGTAGGGATTGATTTGTCCTTTACGATTAGTACGTATAGTATTCAAAAGAGGTATAATAACCTCATTGATATAATCTTGATCCTGTTCTATAACTTCCTCAAAAATGCCGCTTGTTCTTCTTCCACCACGAATAGTGCCGCCGACAACGTCAAACTTGCTTCCATTTGGGAAATTAAACTGCACACTGTCGCCGCTATCTGTCCATGGATTTTTAAGTTTACCTGCCGTTCGAAACTTCCGCATCTCATTTGCTAAGAAGGGGAAGCGAACCCATAAATCATCTACTACCTTTTCGCGAGCGATCATCGCCGCCTGTTGCTTAGTACCGGCAGTTACGAAAGTTTTATGGTTTGGAATAAACATACAAACAAGATAGCGACTTAAAAAAGCCAAGAAGCTTTTACTAAAAGAACGAGTAAAAGTAAAGAAACTTTGTCGAGTTCTCACCATCGAACGAAGAACCATGCGCTGTTCAAAGAATAATGAGAAAGAACTATTTCGAGGGGTGAGTATATCAGTAAAGATATCGGGATATACCAGTAGTGTATTTAGGGCTTCGCCGTATTTCTCAAAGTTCCTATCAATACGCTCCTTCGTTACGAATGGGGAGTTGGTTAAATCAGTCCTATTCATAAAATCAATATAATCATAGATAGGACCAAAATCCTCTTGAACCTTATTCGTCATAGAAGTCACCTAAATCAAAGTCTTGATTCTCGAGTTCCTCATCCAATTCTTTGTTAAGCCCTTCTCGTTTATTTTGAAGAAGTTGATCTAGGGGAACTTTGGCAATCGCCTTATTTGTTGCCTCTTGTTCTAGACTTTCCTTATATGCATCCTCAATCATTTCATAGGTTTGCTGAATACCAGTAGCGCCGAGAACGAAGTTTCTTACCCATTCCTGTTGGTCAGCTATAGTCTTGTCCACTATATCCCGCGCTACTCCATCGTAAAACTTAAATTGGAAGTCATTATCTTCAAGATACTTACAAAGCTCGCTTAAAGTTGAAATAACATCGGTTTCACCTATTTCAACCATGTTCTCTAATCCTGCGCTTTTAATAAGTTGGGTAAGCATTTTGTTATACTCCCCAGCCGCCTTTATATCTTGGTTATCAAGCGCCGCGTTCATATCGACGCTTGTAATCGCAATCTTCTTAACAATGTTCATGGTAAGTGGGTTGGTAATGGCTCCGGCTTTTATTGTAGAATTGTAGAGGTTCTCCAATTCCATAAATTGTTGAAAGCTGAAGCGATTACCTCATTTAATTTGCATTTCTGCAATCCAGTTGTCCTTAATAGGCTTTATTTTGTTAATAAGTTGCTGGTGTGTCTTTACCGCGCGCCATTCCTCGTTAGCCTTTTCTCAAAGATCATCGGTGGAATCGCCGTTATAAAGTGTATGTTCATACTCTTGACTTATAATACTAACATAAGTTAAAAAGGTATCTTCTTTTTCTTCTTCTGCCATTTCTAATCAACGGTCAGGCAAAAAAGGTATGTTGTAAGTCTTACAAAAAAAATTGGCTTGTTTGAGATTGTTATAGTCGATTTGCTCATTTAAGCAATCACTGCAAACGGGCGCAACCAAGGGATTATTACTTTTGATAACTGTTTTCGTTTTTTTACAAATCGAACATTTATCAACAAAGCTAAATTTTGTCATTAATCTTCC
>JGI24501J29690_1002402_pt1 | contig 12300 bp, 12 predicted proteins | sample BioPla2RNA2_FD_29690 | JGI IMG/M metagenome (IMG submission 29690) | reverse complement strand
CGTATTTTGCAATGCGTTGGAACGCTATGGACAGAAAGTGTTTTATACAGATATGCTCACGCGCGAAGTGCTGGGCTATCCTGAAGTGATGTCTGCAATCACCCAGAGATGGGGAGACAGGATTTTAGAAAACGGTCAGTTTTCACAGCGCAAACTGAGCAATCTCGTCTTTGCCAGTCCGGAGGACCTGGGCTATCTCAACTCTATCGTACATCCGGGCATCCTCTTGAAGATGCAAAACCTGATGGAAAGACACTGGGACCTCCCTTCCATTACCTTTGAAATTCCCCTGCTCTTTGAAGCAGGTTTGCAGGAAGGATTCGACTACATCGTGCTGGTTACTTCATCCCCTCAGGTCAGGGGGATGCGTCTACAACACAGGGATAGAATGCATCCGGACGAGATACAGATGCGCATCGACTCTCAGATGCCAGACCAGGAAAAGCACTCCATGAGTGATCTGATTGTTCGCAATGAAGGTACTATAGAAGACCTCTTCCAAGAGGCGCTCAAGTTTGTGACCCTCATTCCCAATATCAGCAAGAGGGACATCAAGAAACCGACACAGCTCTACAAGCCGTATCGTTGACTGACAAAAGCCTTAACGGTTTATAAATGGACTTGCAAAAGCGCGTGCCTTACGCGGCGTCCATGGCGAGGCCTTTGGCAAAGATATAGATCAGAATAACTGCAGCCCACCCAAGTGAGGAGACTATTCCCAGGATGCGTCCGTAGACAGCTTTGTCCATGCCACGCGCATCCATTACCCCCATATTCATCAGGGCTATATCTCGCGTAGCCCAATACCACGCGATAGCACCCAGGATGCCTAAGGTGATAAAGCCCAGGAATCCGAAAGTCAGGATCAGATTTCCTCTGTGGGGCATCGGCTCTTGCATGGGTTCGGGCTCAAAAAGGCCTTTATTTCTTCTCATAGTATGTTTGGATAAGGAGCTCCCGCGGGAGCTCCCAATTAATTTCAATCGTTATGTTACTTTAAGCAAGCGAGGGGATGAGGCCGCCGATAAGGAAGCAAGAAGCGAAAGCGATAATCGCATAGAGTTCAGGCAACACACCCAAGATGAGGGTGTTGGTGAAAACGTCATTACCGCTACCTAAGGCTTCGATACCGTTGGATACGATCTTGGCTTGCTGGATAGCAGAGATCAGACCAACGACTCCCATGATCAAACCTGCGCCGAAGATGGCACTGGCTTGCAACAAGGTAATCTCTGGTGTGATGTGAGACTGCAGGATGAAGAAAGCACCAAATCCATAGAGGCCTTGGGTTCCGGGCAGAGCGCTCAGGATCAAGCAGTATGGAAAGATGTCATCACGTTTTTTCAAGGCACCGACGCTGGCGTTGCCTCCCATAACGGTTCCTACGGCGCTGCCGACTCCGGCGAGTCCAACCATTAGGAATATTCCTGTCCAAGCAAGGATGTAGGGCATGTAACCTCCCAGTTCTATTAATTATTTATTGTTTTTGACCAAATGGTTTGTATTCCATTCCAGGGCCTTGGAAATCCGCATTGTTAAAGAACTCCACAAAGGTGAGTCGCATGGGATGAACAAAGCCGGAGAGGGCTCCCAACGCTATGTTGAGGGAGTGTCCTATGATCATGAAAATTATGAAGATGATGGGGCCGGCGATTGGGATATCCAAGAACTGGCTACCGATGGAGTTGATCACAAAACCAAGGATGCCACTGGAGACTCCCAGGCGAATAGCCGGATATAAGACAAAATGTCACCAAAGAAGCCACTGACCACGTTGTATAGTAACCAGAGGCCGCTCAGGATGTTTGCGATGGGGTTTTTGCCGGGTTGGTTGAAGAGCATCATCAGAGCCAAGCCGCCGTACAGGGTATAGGGGATAATAGGTTTGATAGCTGAAATGTCGGCATCAAGCAATTCAGAGCCCAACAGCGCCAGGGATGCGATCAATAAGAAGGTACCCAAGGGTGCGAGACTGTACTTCCAGTTGTTTTTGACAGTCTGTTTAACGACGTTGATTGCCACGCCAAAGAGTATCTGTATCACTCCCAGAATCAGCGCGAAGTTAAAGATTTGGTCGTTATCCCGTACCAGTACAAGTGGATTGAGGAAGGTCTCCTTGAGGTCGAAGGCAAACATCGAGCCCATCAGCAGGCCCATGATCACACTTGCTACACCGAAGACAATCACCAGATCCATGATCTTCTTGGCAGCCTTGTCTTTGGCTTTATGCTTCAGAATGAGGCCCAGGGCGATAAAGACGAGTCCATAGCCCAGGTCTGCGTTACAGAAGCCAAAGAAGAGCATGAAGAAGGGTGCAAAGAAGGGCGTGAGGTCAAACTCGTTGTAATAGGGCAGCATATACATCTTGCCTATGGGTTCGAAGAGGCTGGCAAACCAGTTGTTGCGCAGCTGTACAGGTGGAGAATCCTCCGCCTTGGCGTCCTCTGAGAAGTGGATAACGCCTTTCTCATTGAGATAAGCATCCAGTTCCTCTACCTTGGTGGTGGGAATCCAGCCGGCCAAGACCTTGATGTGGTTATCTGCTTCATCGATGGCCTGTTGAGTGGCGTCTTCAAACTCATGGTCGCGCATGATGGAGGCAATCTCTTCCTGGAAGCGTGAGATGCCTTCCGCGGCGATATCTTCCAGGAACTGATTGACATCTGCCTGCTTCTGCTCGCATTGAGCCAGCTGAGCCTCATATTCTTTGAGGCTATACCGGTGGAAGGTGAATGTGTCGCAATCAAGCTCCGGCTTTTCGTCCAGGTAGAGCACCACAAAGTAGACTATACCGGCTATCTCGTTGATCTTGATGACGGTATAATCTTCCTGCCACTCGGGGTCGAAGTGGTTCTTGGTGCAGGTGTGGAAGTTCACCATTACGCCGGCAGCTTCCAGCTTGGCCTCCAATTCCTGATCAAAGTAACCCCAGGGGCTCAGGTCTCTGATGTGTTTGCGCAGCATATCCTCTTCACGGTTCAGCTCATCCAGTGTCCTCACGGCATCTTCCACCTTATCAAGGATGGCTTTAGTGCTCATGCTGCTTTGGCTCTTTTCGGCCCCTGTGTCTGCTTTCTTCAGGATTTTGATGGCATCCGTATAGCGGGAAACCATCTCCAGCTGCCTGACCTGAGTCTCGTTGGGGGTATCGACGTTGCGTATGATATGCACCACTCCCAGGTTCTGCAGGTCTTTCAGGAAGCTGTTATAGTCCGCATGATGCAGTACAAAGTGATATTTCTTCATCTTCTGGATCATACGTTAGCCTCCTGTGCCAAGCGGCCTTTGAGTATCTTTTGCGCGGCTTTGGAGAGGTTTTCCTCGTCTTCCAAAAAGCGGATTATCTTGAGGATGGCCTCTTCATAGGCTGGGATCTGCACCTTCTCATAGAGGTTCACCTTTTGGGTGGTTTTCTTGCGCACCTCTTCCAAAAGAGTCATCTTGCGCAAGAGAAACTCACGCTCGATCTGCATTTGTGATACCTCTTTGAGGATGCTGATGCCGTCCAGCCACCATGAAGGCGCTTTGAAAAGATTGTATTTTGTCAGATCATATTCGATGCTTTCCAGCTCGGGAGTGCGAACGCCGGCGATTCTGCGGGTGCGGATCTTGACCTCTTTGATGCTGATCAATGAGGGGTCGAACTCCACCCAGAGCGATAAAAACTGCTCCAAGGCTTCGCTTCGCTTGGCGATCTCCACATCCTTCGCTGCTGCAGCATCACGCGCTTTCTTCACCTCAACACGCAAGGCAGATTCCTTGTTCTTGAGTGTGGGCAACGCGTTCTCTCGAATCTGCAACTGCTTTTGCAAGTTGAGCTGAGAGATCTTGTTGTATTGAAATTTTAGACTCATGCCTTCTTCCAATATTTCTGGATCAAGTCATCTTGAATGGCCACTTCTTCAACCGTAAAGTATTTCTGGAGCAAGCCCCAGGTGATATCCAGCATCTCGTCTGTGCCGACGTTGACGTCGATCGCCAGGATATCGTTGGCATAGTCCTTGGCAAAGGCCAGGGCGCGCTCATCGTAGTCTGTCAGCTCAAAGCCGTTCTCCATCTTGGTTCTGGCTCTGGTGGCGTCTGCATTGAGGCGCACGGAAGCTTCCATGACCTTGGGGTGATCTTCACGTGTCTTTTTGCCCATAACTTTGGTTTTGAGACGTGAGAGTGAGCGGGCAGGGTCGATCACTACCTTACCGATGTCTGTATCACGGCGCAGGTAGAGGTTTCCTTCTGTGATGTAGCCTGTGTTATCCGGGATGGCGTGAGTAATATCTCCGCCGCTGATAGTGGTCACAGCCACGATGGTGATAGAGCCACCGGCGGGGAATTGCACAGCCTTCTCATAGATTTTCGCCAGATCGCTATAGAGTGAGCCGGGCATGGAGTCCTTGGAGGGGATTTGATCCATACGGTTGCTCACGATGGAAAGAGCGTCGCAATAGAGCGTGAGGTCAGTAAGCAGGACCAGCACCTTCTCGTTCTTTTCGATGGCGAAGTATTCCGCCGCGGTGAGTGCCATATCAGGCACCAACAGACGCTCCACTGGCGGATCATCTGTAGTATTGATAAAGGAGATGATCTTATCGATCATTCCGGCATTTTCAAAAGTGTCTTTGTAAAAGAGGAAGTCGTCGTTGGAGAGCCCCATACCACCGAGGATGATCTTGTCGGCATGGGTTCTCAGCGCCACGGTCGCCCGATCACTTGGTTGTAGGGTTGGTCGGGGTCTGCAAAGAAGGGTATCTTCTGTCCGGTCACGAGGGTGTTGTTGAGGTCAATACCGGCGATACCGGTAGCGATCAGCTCGGAAGGCTCTTCACGGCGCACCGGGTTCACTGAGGGCCCGCCAATTTCCACTTCTCTGCCTTGCACAGCGGGGCCGCCATCGATGGGGTCTCCATAGGCGTTAAAGAAGCGTCCGGCGAGATCATCGCTCACTTTGAGTGTGGGCGGTCTGCCAAAGAAGACCACTTCGGCATCGGTTGCAATGCCTTCGGTACCGGAGAAGATCTGCAATGTCACAGAATCGTCCATGATCTTCACAACCTGCGCCAGACGTCCACTCACCGTGGCCAATTCGTCAAATCCCACTCCGGTGGCTTTCACCGTGCAGGTGGCTTTGGTGATCTGAGTCAGCTTGGTGTATACTTTCTGAAATGCAGTGCTGGTCATTATTTTGCCCTCCTTTCTTCCACTATTTCGTTAAGGCGGGTTTCATATTCTTTAAATCTATCTGTTTGGAATTCCAAATAGTTCATTTGTCTCATGGCGTTGATCATGGTGGTGAAATAGGGCTGGACTTCTTCAAAGCTCTCAAATTCAAAGTCGTATCTGCAGATCTTCAAGACCAGCTCCAGCATATAGCATTGACGCTTCATGGGCGTGGATTTGTCCACCTTATCAAAGCCATCTTGTTGCAGGATAATCCTGTCCAAGAGCTCGCTCTTCCACAGTCTCTGGTGATAGACGAGGGGCACGCCGTCATCGCCCAGGATGTTGATCTGGTCGCCGGCTTCCTTTCCTCTGAGCAGGATGTCTTTGGCTTCGTAAACGTCTGACACCCAGGTGGGTGAGATGTTTTTGTTCAGGTACTCCTGCACCTCTTCATACTCCAGATACTTGGAATAGGATTCGATGGGGTCAACGGCGGGATAGCGCTTGGAGTCTGCTCTGTCCTGAGAGAGGGCATAGAAGCAGCGCGCTGTCTTCTTGGTAGCTTCGGTTACGGGTTCTTTCAGGTTTCCACCTGCGGGAGACACGGCTCCGATGAAGGTGACAGAGCCCGGGGTGCCGTTGTTGAGATACACGTATCCATTGCGAGAGTAGAAGTTTGAGATAATGGCAGGGAGGTCCATGGGATAGGCATCCGGTCCGGGAAGCTCTTCCATACGGTTACTCATTTCGCGCAGAGCTTGAGCCCAGCGTGAGGTACTATCTGCCAAAAGCAGGACTTTGAGCCCCATACTGCGGTAGTATTCGGCGATAGTCATAGCCGTGTAGACAGAGGCTTCACGAGCTGCAACCGGCATATTTGAGGTGTTACAGATGATGATGGTGCGTTCCATCAGCTTGCGTCCCGTGCGTGGGTCATCGAGTTTGGGAAATTCCACAAACAGCTCCACCACTTCGTTGGCACGCTCACCGCAAGCGGCAAAGATGATCAGATCAGCCTCTGCGTTTTGGCTGATGCTATGCTGCAACACTGTTTTCCCTGTTCCGAAAGGTCCGGGTGTAAAGCCGGTTCCACCTTCAGCGATGGGGTTGAGGGTATCTATGGTGCGCACGCCTGTTTCCATCATTTTAAAGGGACGTGGCTTTTCTTTGTATGCTCTGATCGGCAGCTTCACCGGCCAATATTGCACCATGCTCACTTCATGCAGCCCACCGTCTTCATCTTCCAATGTAGCGATGGTATCTGTGAGCTTGTAATTCCCTTTGGCGGCGATGCTTTTGATCTTGTATTTACCGTCCATGCTGAAGGGAACCATGATCTTGTGTGGGATCCAGTTTTCGGGCACTTCACCCAGCCAATCTCCAGCAATAACGTTGTCTCCTTCTTTTGCGATCGGAGTAAAATCCCAGGTGCTATCCTCGTCCAGGGGATCGGTATATTCGCCTCTGTTCAGGAACAGCCCTTCCATCTTATGAAGGTCGTCCTGGAGCCCATCATAGATCTTGGAAAGCATTCCCGGCCCCAGCTTTGCCTCAAGCATGCGTTGGGTAAACTCAACCGGTGAGCCAGGTTTAAGCCCGCGGGTGCTTTCAAACACCTGTGTATAGGCGATATTACCCTGAACTTTAATCACTTCTGCCTTCAGTTTCACGCCGTCGAGATCAATGTAGCAAATCTCGTTTTGTGCAACGGGACCGTCCACCTCGACGTGAACCAGGTTGGCAATAATTCCTGTTACAATACCTGTGGTCATTATCGTACCTTCTATTTTATTTTTTGTTTTATATTGAATTCAGCCGGGAAGCTGAAGCTGTCTCTCAGTGAGGAAAGCGTATCAAAAAACACCTGCTTTCCCTTATCTACATCAAAGCTCAGCCAACGGCTCAAGATCAGAAGCTGGGCATAATAGCCAAGCACCTTGTCTATGGAGAAGTATTGGAAAAAGTTTAGATCATCGATAAACTTCCATGCCAAAGCGTCGTAAGCACGTTCACGCGGGAGCACTGTATTCTGTTCGTAGGCGCGTGAGTAATCATCAAAGATGTCGTTGCTTTTACCGATGCCAAAGTCGCTGCCTCTGCCTGTGGCCAACTGCTGCGTGAGCTCATCGTCTCCCACTAGCCAGGGTGCATAGTCAAGCTCATGCGTGCGCCCATTGAGCGCCAGGATGATGTTGCGAGCCGTCCGGCGGTAGTCAAACCATGTCTTGATAAAGGTATTGCGGTGTTGGCCGGCAAACTCATATAATCCCTGATAGAATCTATGTTCAAAGAGCAGTTTATCAGGCTTTTCTTCCAGCGGGAGAAACTCAAGCGCCAAGCTCAGGAAAACCTCCGGTATCTCTTTGAATCTGGAGGGCATAGCCGCATCTTTCTTCTCAATTTTGTAGTGCGCATATTCCACGAATGCTTCCCAATAGCTCTGATCGTAGGCTATGGGCAGGTCTTGCGGCTCTTCCTTATATAATAGGGAGAGCAGGATGGGAATAGACGCTTCCAGATCCAAAAGCCTGAGCAGCTTGAGATCTGATTTGGTGAGCTGCGTGGAGGCTTGTTCGACGAAGCTGGCAGGTTCAATCTGCAGCTTGGTATCCTCCATACTGATGCGAGGCAAGCCGCTCACAAAATAGTAGTATTTGCCGCGTGACATATTCTATTATTCGCCAAAAAGCAGCTTAGCGGTGCGAGGTCTGAGATAGCCTTTGAAGAGGTTGGCAAAATCCTCATCGGTGAAGCTGAGTTTGTAGCTTCCATCGACGGGGGAGAGGCTGAAGCCCTGCTTCATGGCGGGGCTGAACTCCACGTGGAGTTTTCCTTGAAGTTTGGTGCCCAATGAGCCCAAAAAGCCTTCATCGAGCTTACCTTTCATGGATTCGCTGATCTGTATGACTCCTTCAGCATTGTTGGCTTTCCAGGCATCCACGGTTGCCAAGATGATGTCTTTGAGAAAGGCGGGATCTGAAAAGCCGGCTTTGGTGGGATCATCCAAAGCCTTGAGCAGGACGACATCCACCAATTGTTGTTTCACGCTGTTTAGCGTATGGGAAGCAGCCATCTTGAGGTCTGTTTCTGTGTTTTTCTTGAGTTCTTCGGCCTTGGTATGAGCATTACTCACGATACTCTCAGCTTCGGCTTCAGCTTTGGAGACAGTATCATCGGCTTTGGCCTGAGCTTCTTTGATTAGCCGCTCAGCTTCAACCTGGGCTTTCTGAACCCCTTCCTGATACACTCGCTGTAAAAGGTCTTGCAACTGATCTGACATTTGGTATTCTCCAGCTTGATATTCATTTAGTCCCACTTTTTTGAGGCTCGCTAATATGTCAACCAATGTTTTACTTTTTCTTAACTTAATTCACCCAAGACGAGCTTGTCTATTAGCTTACAAGGGATTGCGGTCTTAAACCGAGTCCAAGGTTCCAGACGTAAAACTCCAAGGATACGCACTTGCAGAGCGTAGCTACAAGGATTGGGGAAGCGCCGAATCTGCGTTTATTCTATGTCTATCGTTGCGGGCACAATGCTCTTTGGCTTGAATACCAGTTCGTATTGGTAGCGGCTGACATCGCTGTGGTCGAGCTGCTCCACAATATAGGTAACGTTGTCGCTGAGCCCGAGGAAGTGCTTGCGATACTCATTCTCTCCAAGCTTCACTGTAACAGCGAGCTCTTTGTGATTTGCACTCGTCTCAATGCTCAGATTTCCCACCATTTCAAACATGATTTGGTCGGTGATGGCATTATAAAATATCACACGTCTGCGTACCTTAAACTGGTCGGCATCCTTGCTGATATTGCGTGACACGACGTCGGCATCTCTGCAGCCGGCGATCAATACCAGCAGTAATGTAAGCACAATAATAATCGTTCTTTTCATCTGGATTTTTCCTTGTGGTTTCTTTTTTATATCCTCGCCCGGTACCGACTGGGCAAAGTGACTCCGGCAGCGGCCGGCGGGGAAAACGGCAAAATGGCCTGCTATTTCTTAAGCTTCTCTATCGTCTCGTTGCAGATTTCTTCGCTTCGTGCGGGGTCAGGGCTTTCCACGTAGATCCTGATGATGGGCTCAGTGCCGCTTTTGCGGATGTGTATCCACCAATCCTTGGCGATCACCTTCACGCCGTCCTGAGTATCTATCTCGTGTTCTGCAAAGAGCTTGGGCACTTTGGCCATGATGGCGTCCATCTGCTTGGGATCCACTTCCATCTTGGACTTGGCAAAGTAATACTTGGGAAGCTCTTCTTGCCACTGCGATACCGTCTTACCGCTCTGGGCCAGCAAGCCCAGGATCAACGCCATACCCGCAACTGCATCGCGGGTGTAATTGACTTCCGGGCAGATGATGCCGCCATTTCCTTCGCCTCCAATGGGGGATTTCAGCGCCTGCATCTTTTTGCCCACATTGATTTCACCCACCTTGGTCCTGTGCACTTTCACTCCAAAGCGTGCAGCCACATCATCGCTCAACATGGAGCTGCTGAGGTTTACCACGATGTCACCCTTATGTTTGGGCAGCACAAACAGTTGAGCCAAGACCACGCTCAGCTCTTCGCCAATGCACTCGCCGTGTTCATTGACGATGGAAAGCCTGTCCACATCCGGGTCGGTGGCAAAGCCAAGGTCTGCTCCGTGCTTTTTCACCGCTTCTTCCAGCTGCTTCAGGTTTTCGTTCAAAGGCTCTGCGGGATGCGCAAAGTGGCCGCTGGGCTCTTCATTGATCAGCACCACTTCACAGCCCAATTCCTCAAGCAGGATAGGGGAGATGAGGCCTCCGGCTCCGTTGACGCTATCCACCACCACTTTGAAACGCTTGGAGCGGATTGCTTCCACATCCAGGTAGCTGATATTCAAAATCTTATCTATATGATAGCGGATGGCATCGTCTTGGATTCTGCATTTGCCAATGTGTTGCCAATTCTGCCATGTGATGGGCGCATCCACCGAGGCCAGATAAGCAGCAGAGCGTTGGGGCGATAGGAACATACCGTCCCCATCAATAAGTTTCATCGCATTCCACTCCGGCGGATTGTGCGATGCGGTGATGGCAATGCCTCCATCAGCCTTGAAGCGCTGCACATTGAGCAGCACTGTGGGCGTAGCCACGATGCCTATATCGATCACATCGCATCCCACGCCCATCAGAGCCGAAATTATGGCTTTATTCATCACCTGACCGGTAGTGCGGCTATCTCTTCCCACCACGATGGTGGCCTTGGGTTTATCCGCTTTGATAAACTCGCCAAAGGTTGCGGCGAAGCGCATCGCTACCATGGGGTCCAAAGTTTGGGCAAAAATGCCCCTCACACCACTCACACCGGTCATTAATTTACTCATTTTTATATCCTTTTAAAATCCGAAATAGCTTCTATTGTCCACGATCTTGGCGTCTTTCTTGGTCTGATCAAACCAGCGGTTGAAAGCGGCATTTTCCAGCTTGTCACGCAGCCTGTTTTGTTCATCCTTATCCTTGGCAAAAGCAGCCATATCGGGCTTGATTCTCTCTTCTGCCCAGATCACGAAGGGGCCTTCCTTGGTTTTCACCAACGAGCTGTACTGCCCAGTTCTCAGTTTCAGGGCAGCTTCGGTAAATTCATGGCTGATGGCGTGGATTTCATTGATATAGCTATTATGTTTGTGGCCCTTGAGTTCCACCAGAGTCCAGCCGGCTGCCACGCCTTTGGTAAAGTATTCCGAGGGAGTGGTGCTGCTCAGGAAGGCCTGTGCTTTCTTTTCCACGTTGGCGATCTTCTTGTCTTTTTCCAGCTTGTATTTGATCTGCAGTTTGATGGTTTCAAAGTCTTCATAATAGACCTTCTTATTGTCTGTGAGATAAGCCACGATGTAGCGTCCGCTTCTGTCTCTCAACACGTCAGATACAGATTTTTCTCTCTTTTTGAGCATGAAGTTTTTCAGCTCGGGCAGGTTGCCAAATCCGGCGATATTTTCCTGATCATGAGGATGCCAATTGCCTTCTATCACTTCCATTTTCAGCTCTTTGGCTGCGGCATCGATCCCCTTTTTCTTGGTCAGCTTTTGCGCTCTGTCTGCTGCGGCCATGACCTCATCATGTGTTTGGTCTGAAGCCTCGACCTTCATCAGGATGTGAGAGGCCTTGATCCTGGCTTCCGCACCGGTGGCCACCACCTCATCACAGCGAATGATATGCCAGCCAAAGTCTGAACGCACGGGCCTGGAAACTTCGCCTGCTTTGAGGGCAAAGGCTGCCTTTTCAAATTCCGGCACCATCTGTCCTCTGCCAAATTCGCCCAGGGAACCGCCATTTTGAGCTGAACCCGGGTCTTCGGAGTAGGTCTCTGCCAGTGAGGCAAAATCTTCGCCATTCATGATACGTTGATAGAGCTTGTCCGTCTCGACTTTTACCAGGCTGTAATCCCTGTCGCTGGGCTTCACTTCAAACAGCAGGTATTTGATCCTGGAGGCAGGGCCTTTTTTGTATTCTGTCTCTTTGTTTTTGTTGTAATAGTTACGTACTTCGGCATCGCTCACGTACACCGAATCCGCCTTATTATAGTCAAACCACAGGGCTTTACCGTTTACTTTGTCATTTTCCCTGGTATATTCCACCTTGAGGCTGTCCATGGTGATCTTGGCGTCTTTCTTGATCTTGTCCTGCAACTTCTTACGAGGCAGGTAAGTGCGCATATAGTCTTCCAAAATGGCATAAAACTGCAGGTCATTCTTGAGTGCGTCGATGTATTTCCTTCTATCGAAGACGCCATTGGTCTGCAGCTGCTCATTTTGCATCAATTCTTGGGGAGGATTGTTTTGAATCTCGGTGAGAAGCTCGTCGTTGGAGACCTTGATCCTGTGTTTCTTGATCTGTTGCTCCCAGAGCTTTTCATTCACCAGCTCTTCCCATGCAGAGCTCGATATCCAGGCACGGGAACTTTCGTCAATCTGTTGCCCTTGGTTGCGGTATCTCTCTGTGATTTCTGCAACCTTGTTTTGAAATTCCTGAATGGTTATCTTGCTGCCATTCACTTTTCCTACGTATCTGCCACGTCCAAATAGGCCTTCTTTAAGGCCGAAAATCGTGCCACCAGCTCCTGTTAAAATAAAGACTGCTGCCACGATGTAGATGACCACTTTCTGTCGTTTTCTGAGGTCG
>JGI24501J29690_1004405_pt1 | contig 12864 bp, 7 predicted proteins | sample BioPla2RNA2_FD_29690 | JGI IMG/M metagenome (IMG submission 29690) | reverse complement strand
CCCACCAATTACAAATCGTTTTATAAGATAGATTCAACTTTTCAGATACTTTGACTTTGGATAGTCCTAGTTCCTTATACTCTTGAAGCTTCTTGTATTGTTGTATACTTAACATTTAATTCACCTCCTATTGTTTTGTTAGTACACATCAAAATCATTCATTCTCACATCTACACCACCTCCTTTAAGTAGTTCATTTTGAGCCCTTTACACCTTATTTTGAGAATAGCGAAATTTAATCTAATTATACTGAAAAAGCGGTAGCATTTGTAGCCACCGCCTTGAAACACTATTAAATATCATATTTTACTTAAAAAACACACTATTAGTTTTCTTAATTTCATTATGTAATTAATGCTATTAATTCATATATGAAAATGTTTATAGGATAATGAGGAGATACTTAGTTTGAGTAATAGATCAAAAACAAAACTAAATATCAATCTTGCTATAATTATTAATTATCGAACTTTTCAGCAATGTCATCCTGTATTTTTTTTATTTCAGCATTCAAATGTTTAATATATTCCTCAGCCACTTCTTTATAGAACTGATCACTATAGTCAGGATCAACTATTAGTTTTAAATCAACTTCCTTCTCATATATCTCTAATAATAGCTCATAGAAAATATCTCGAAGATAAGATTGATCATCACTATTCATATCAATATAAATAGGCTTTTTCACATTAAAAATTAATGTATCCCTCGATTCTATCTTAGTTAAATGCACTTCAATACTTTTCTTTTCCATATACGATATCCCTTTCTAAGAATGCTTCTTTACCACCTTCAAGTGTTTTTAGTGCTGTAGTTGACCAATTTAAAGTTTTGGTGCTGTCATCAATATCTCTCAGTATATCTTCAAATGGATTTCCAATAAAAGTCTGATACTTATTATCTCCTAGGTCAACTCTGTAGATTGTTTGAAAAGGTAGTGTTCTTACTCCTATATTTGCATCATGTGTTGAAATAATTATTTTCTTGTCTATACTTGCTAAATACTTAATTCTTGGAACAATCACATCATTTATATATGCGTGTCCAACGCTTAGCTCCGGTTCATCAAGTATGAATACATTTTTGCTGTCATCTAAGAGTGTGTTATTTAATATAAGCATTGCTTGTTCACCACTTGAAGGATTATAATCGTTCCCATCTTCTTTTTTAGTTACACCTTTTACCGCAAGAAAATCAATAAGGCTATTAATTTTTAAACCAGTTAGTTTTGCTTTAATTGTTGCTATTATTTCATTAGCATCTTTTGAAAAAACTTTATCTTCAAGTTTAATAAATAATTTTTTCAATTCTTTAAGTGTAGTTAAGTTTCCTTGTCCCAACCTAAATTTTGATTCCTTATCAAATAAGTCTGGATTCAAGGATACTTTTTTTTGAATATAAATTTTTCCCTTGTCCGGCAAATATCCTATAGTGATCTTTCTAGTTTTATAATCCATATCTAACAATTGATTTATGATTTTTACTCTGTTGCTTAAAATTGATAAATTGGCAAAAAATGCTACGAATCCTGCTTCTGTAGGTTTTGATTTTTCAGCTTTTTTTGAAAAATATAAGTTTTTCATTTTATCAATTGTAAGTTTCTCTAATTTTAGTGAATGATATTTAATTAAGTCATCTATTGCATTCTTTCTTGCATTATTTAATATTCTACTTTTAATTGTTTTATAAATATTAAAATCTTCTTGATCTATTATTTTTGAAATTTCATTTTTATCAATATCTTCAAATCCTTTATTAATTCGCTTAAATCTCTTGATACTTTCGTCATGTTTTTCGGCTGTTATTACTGTATCAAAAGTAGAATTTATGAAACCGAAATTCTTTTTTGATGATGTTTTTTTAGATTTAATCCATTCAACATAATCCTTGATGCTTGTAATGGAAATATCATTCCAATTTAATATGGTATTTAGCTCCAGATCATCATCTTCTATACCTATGAGAACTACGTCTTTATCATCAACATTAACCATAATTATGTCACTGTATTGCTTCTTTTTATCAGCACCATAATAAGAAACTACATCATTATTTCCTTTAGATTTATAATAAGCCTCTATTTTTTTTAATGTTTCTGTCTTTCCAGTACCTTTTCCACCGAAAAAAATATTTACATCATTGTAAATTTCTAATGAAAGTTTAAAATCAGGAAAAGGTGTTACAGATACTACTTCATGATATTTTTTATCTAAAAAAGTCTTAATTGCATTATCATTTTTACTTAACAGTAACTTAAATTTTTCAAAGGATTCAATTGGAAGTTTTAGTTCTGGAATTTCACATTTTTCATACTCACTCCAGTTTGAAACGTCAGATCCTATTAAAGTTTGTAACCCATGTGCTATAAATATTCCGGCACTTTTAAGATTGCCAGGTTCTAGATATAAGTTATTTTTTCCATTTAATTTATTTTTAAAGTATTCCAGATCAGAGTCATGAATAGATGGACTTTTATAATAATGAACAATATAAATTGCATCAAGGCAATCAAATGAATTAACCAAGTCATCAATACTTATATTGAAAGTGTCAGGATTTTGATTATTGATTTTTTCTTCGCATATTTTTTTAAAATCTAATACGTCTTTTGGGTTAACTATAACTATACAATGACTACTACCTTTTTTTCCAACTATATCCAATTCAATCCCTGGCCAAACTTTAACGTTTTTTGTATTTGAAAACTTAACAAACTGATCATAATCAAAAAAATTATGATTAGTGATTGCTACTATACTGACATTTGCTAATTTGGTTTTATTTACAAAATCATCAAAACTTACATTTCTATTACAAGAATCACCCGATTTAATCTTTCTTGTATGACAATGCAAATCAATTTTCATAATATTCCTCCAAACACCTATTTATATATTTTTGTGAAATGAAAAGTGAACTATGTAACTAGATAACTGTTTCTAAAATATTTCATTTTACAATAAATTAACTATATAATTTTCACTAATATAACTTCAAAAGTTCACCAAATGAGATATCTATTCCTGATTGTTTCAAACGCTTTATTCTCAAATCATATAATCTTTTCAAGTCATCTTTTATACTATTTCCATAATGTAATTTTCTATGGCAAGTTGGACACAAACAAACAATATTAGCATCAACATCAAGACTATATTCAAAATAATCTTGTGTGCTCAAAGGAATAAGATGATGAGCTTCCATGTATGGTTTTCCATTGCTTGTATAAAATGTTTGATGACTGCCATCTAACTCACATTTGTAGTTTGCTAATGCAATACTTTTTTTAGCTTTTTCATTATCTCTTCTATATGAATTTTTCTCTCCTAATATCTTATCAGGTTTAAGTTCAGGAATATAACTTGCTTCATAAGTTGAAGATTTGCTCATACTACTTGTAGTTACTACTTCATAAATATTATCTTTGTTAACGAAATTAGTGAAATCATTTTGTTTTAATTCATCAGCCTTTAATAATAACTCTTTCAATTTTAATTTTTGCTCATAATTTGTAACTATATCCGCTTCAAGATATTCACCTAATTCAATATTATCCATAGTAACAAAACTCTGATTCCCAGATTCCATTCGACCCATCAAAACTGAAATTGCAGTGCTTGGATTATCAAAAACATAATCCTTAATAAGTTGATGATTATTTATATAACCGTTGTTTATTAAGTACATCCGTTCATTTTTTATATTTTGTCTAATGGAATTCACTTCAACATTTCTAAAAAAAGATCCAGTAAAAACCTTTAATTTTCCATTTGTAAGATATTCTCCTATTATTCTTCCGTCTTTACTTTGAACTCTAATTGACTCAGTAATAATTCTACGCATTTTCTAACCCTTGATTATACTAAGTAAGTCTTCATATTTTGAAACTTTACCATATTTAACTTTATTATCAGACATTGTTTCAAAAAGCTTTGCAGCACATTCAATTTTAGCACTTTCAATTTTTCGTAATTGAAGATTGTCAAGACTTCCTTTTGTCTCTGCTATAAAATAAACGTGATTGACCGCTTCTTTTTTAAAGGATATCGCCCAGTCAGGAGAATAATTACCCACTGGAGTTGGAATATAAAACCCTTTTGGAAGTTTAGCATATACAACAACCTCGTCAGCATTATCCAGCTCCTCAGCGAATTTTCTTTCTCCTTTTGAATCTTCAAATACATAGTCTTGAACGTTTTTCTTTGCTTTAAAAGCTTTAATAAAGTCTGCTTTGGATTTTTCTTGAGTAAAAATCTCACTATCAAAAGGTGCTTCTTGTGTCTTGTTATATGTAACATGTTGAACAATCATAGTAGACTTTTGTTCATTAATAATATTTGATACCTTCTTAATAAATTCCTCTGGATTAATCTTGAACATCATGAATTTAATTTGATCAATTTGTTTTAAAATTTCAGCCACTGTTTTTCTAGTTAATTGTGTTTTTTCTCTTATTTTCCCAATTAAGTCATACTCAATAGTTTCACTAGCAAATGATTGTATCGTATCAGTTCTGGTTCTTGCAACTTTAAATGATTGTCCTCTTTCGATTTCTTCTCTATTCATCTCAGATTTTTGCTCACCAGTGCCAACTGTATAAATGAGTCTTGTAACATTTAATTCTTGATCAATCGCTGACACAGCTTTTTTGATAAGTTCATCAGAATCAAAATGTACTGTATAAGCATACTTATGGTTAATACAATTCCATAATTCTATAAATTCTTTCTTATAGAAATTATCGTTTAACGCATTTATTTCAATCTTTGTCGAGTTTGCGTTTTCAATTTCAATTCCGATAGTATTATCATAAACTCTTTGTACTAAGGCGTGGATACCTTCAGAACATATTTGCAATGTATCTGGCAATGGTTTTAACGTATTGTTTTCTGCATCATTCTTGTAATTGTCAGTTACTTTACCATTCATATCAACATATTGATTTGCAACTAAATAGAAATATAATTGCTTAGCTTGATTTGATGTAATAGAAACAACATCATTTGTACCATTCACTTTAACCGACTTGTTAATAAAATATGTTTCGCTGATGCTTGTTGGTTTATCAAATAGATTCTCTTTAATTTGACTTTGAAGTCCTCTTACGAAATCATCATAAGACTCATTGGCAATTACTGTAAGTTTATTAATTTGATGGAATTTTATATTAGATACACTTGAATCCATTCTTTCGCCATCTTTGTTAACACAAATCCTTAATCCTCTACCCACTTCTTGATGTCTTTGAACATCATTTGCGGAATATTTTAGTGTACATATTTGGAATACGTTTGGATTATCCCACCCTTCACGTAATGCCGAATGTGAAAATATAAAGCGTGTAGGCTCTTCAAATGAAAGCAATCTTTCTTTGTTTTTTAAGATTAAGTCATAAGCAGATATATCATCTGATTCATCTGAATTTCTTTTTCTTGGTGAATCTATAGCTCTACCCTTTTTATCGATTGAAAAATATCCACTATGTGTTTTTGAAGGATCTAGTGATTGTAGGTATCTATCATAAGGCGTATCTAAAAGAAGTCCTCTTGCATTGAGTACCTTCTTATATTCTTCCTCAAAGATTCTTCCATATATACCTAATTTTTGATTACCTTCTTCATCATATTCACGATATTTTGCGACCTCATCAATAAAGAATAATGATAGTACCTTGATCCCTTTATCAAACAACTCTTCTTCTTTTTCAAAATGAGAAAGAATTGTTTCTCTAATTTGAATCCTTCTAATATCATTCTCAGCAACATCACCAGTTGTATTTCCTACAGATAAAACTTCGCCATTTAAAAAGGTAACAGTGTTATTAATAGGGTTAATTTCTGAAATAACAAATCCATTTTGATATTGATTCATCTGTTTTGAAGTATTATAAATATTATCTCCTACATCAAACCATCTAGTTTCTCTATTAATAGACTTGTTATAATCAATTTCTATTTCAATAAGTGCTCTAGGAGGTTTATTAGGTGAAACAGCTATTTTTTGCAAGTATAAATAACCATTCGTACCTCTTAAATTTTTAATTTGAAATCCTTTTACTTCTATTTTTTTAACTAGTTTTTGATTGTATGCATCAAGTGCATCTAATACATAAACAAGGTTATGTTGTACTCTATGTGTTGCAGAGTAATTAATCGCAAACAATGGATTAAAGTTTTTCAATGAGTCTTGAGTTGCATCACCACCCATTTTTTGTGGTTCATCTAAAATCAATATCGGTCTATTTTTTGCAATAACATCAATCGGTCTTCTTGATTGAAAATCGTCTAATTGCTCATATATTTTTCTTGAATCTCTAGATCTTGTATTAAATGCTTGGATATTTATAATCATCACGTTGATTGAACTGTCTTTACTGAATTGGTCGATTAGTCCTAAATTACTTGAATTATAGATAAAAAATCTGATTTTTTTGCCATAGAGTTCCATAAAATGATCTTGTGTCTGTTCAAGTGACTTTTTAACCCCTTCACGTATAGCAATAGATGGAACTACTATGATAAATTTACTCCAGCCATATCTCTTGTTTAATTCAAACATCGTTCGAGTATAAACATATGTTTTACCTGTACCTGTTTCCATTTCAACATCAAGGGAAACTGTACCTAAAGATTTAGATAAGTTTTTTGACTCATGAAGATTTGATTTTGATTGGATTTCTCGAATATTATCTAAAATCTTTTCGTCTGTAATTTTAATCGAAGCATTAGAATATCCAATGTCATCATTGTCATCAACAATGAGTGCATTATTGTCATCCATATCAAACATTGAAATCTTTTGAAATTTATCTTTCTTTACTACCCCTAAATCTCTAGTATACTCTTCATAATTGATAAATGGTTGGCCTTTAAAAACGTCAACTATAGCATTAACGGCATCAACTTGATATTGTTGTGTCTTAAATCTAAATTTCATAATTAGATCACCTTAATTGTTGTTGATGGAGAAATAGATTTAAAAATTTGTTCACAATTAATATTAGCTGAATCAGTAGTAAATGATGAGTCCTTAAAAACTGCATATATTGGTTTTATTTTTGCTAATTCTTTTGTCAAATCATCATCAATACCATTATCAAAACATGCTACAATATCATTTTCATTTACAACAAAGTATGTTTTTCCATTCAATTCTTTTTCTTCTATTTTTGCAGATAACTCAATTCCTAGTTCAAGCATAACTTGGAATAATAAATCTAATGCTGTTCTATCTTCTTTGACATTGCCAACAAGTTGTTCTAACATGCCTTGATTCAATAGATTTGGATTATAGTAAACATCGTTCATATTTGAAGAATCAAGTTTTAGAACTCTAAAACCAATATCTAATTTTTGAGCTGAAACGCCTGAGCTTTCCTTAATTATTTTTCCAGCTCTCCTTATTCTTTCCTCACCTAAGTCACAGATTGTTTTACTAGTAAAAGTTGATGAAGCAAAATCATATTTTTCAGGCAATTGAATCAATATAAATTTTCTATTTCCTTCGTCTTCAATATTGAGTTTGAAAACAGACTCAGCTGTTGTTCCTGAACCTGAAAAGAAATCCATAACAATTGCTTTCTTGTTGTTAACCAAAGAAATTAAATCCTTAATTAATTCAACTGGTTTAGGATACATATTCGAAGGAGTTTCTTTTCCAAATACTTTTTGTAAATCTGAAAATCCTGATGAATTTGTGTACTTTCCATTTACCATAAAATCTGAAGTATGAAAAATTAGGTTAGGATCTTTATCTACCATAGTATTTGTTAAATCATCAAACCTTTTATCTAGGTACAATTGCATTCTTAAGGTATTTTGTGTTTCTACAAGAATCCCCAACTTTGCTGCTGCTTCCATTCTAGGCTTAGTCCACAACCATCTATTTCTTATACCATTTGAATCAACTGGTTTGTACAATTTTCCGTTATACTCAAAATCATAATCTCCACCCTTTGAATATCCTTGACTTCTTGCAGCTAGAATTGCCTTTGTGTCACCAGCAATATAATAACCGTTTTTATCTTTAAGTATATTCTTTTCGTCTAAATTTCGTTTAATAATGTGCTTAAAGTCGTCAGATTTTGAATACACAAGTATGTAGTCATGGGAGATATCCATGTATTTTTCTTGTCCTGCTCTTTGTTGTTTTGTAATTCTTGGAATGCTGGTAACAAATTTATCAACACCAAAAATTTCATCACATACCTTTCTTAAGTTATGAACTTCATGATCGTCAATACTGATAAAAATAGTGCCATCATCAGATAAGAAATCTCTAGCGACTTTAAGACGAGGATATATCATATTTAACCACGTTGTATGAAATTTTCCATTTGATTCTAAATTTTGAATCATTCTGTTTCCTTTAGAATCAAATTGTCCACTATTTAATAAATAATCATCAAAATCTTGTGAAAATTCATCGTTATATAGCAAATCACTTCCTGTATTATAAGGTGGATCGATGTAAATTACATCGACCTTACCAAGATATGTTTCTCTTAATAGTTTTAAAACATCTAAATTATCACCTTCAATATAAAGGTTTTTGGTATTATCAAAATCAACAGATTTTTCTTTGATCGGTCTTAAAGTAGCATTTATTCTACTATTTGCTAAAAGTATAGATTTCTTTTTATCTGGCCATGTCATTTGATATCTTTCTTGTCTATCATCGATTAGTATTGTTGATAACTCTTGCTTAAGAATATCAAAATCTATTTTCTTTACCAATTTTCCATTTTCCATTACTTCTTTTAAAGCATTAGGAAATTTACTAGCAATATAATCAATATTCTCCTGAATGATATTACTACTCATCATTTCTAACTTTTCTGCCATATTACTCCTCCACTCTCATTAGTTCAACTAATTCTTTTTTATATTTTCTAAGTCTTTCATTATACTCAAACTTCTTTTTTGGTTGAGTTTCGTATATAATTGCACTTTCTGTTTTTGATATTTGAAAGTTCAGCTTATTTATCGCTTTAACTCGTGTGATATATTCACTAGGAGATTCCGTAGCTTTCGGAACTATTCCCACTTCATAACTAAGAATGAACTTGTAAATATCTTTAACACTATTAACACTAGGAATATCAATAGCCTTTTGTTTATGAAAATCTCTTATATAATACTTGCTTCCTATTTTCGCTGTTGTTCTTATCTCTTTATACGCAATCATTGTAGAAATCTCATTATTATATTCGAAAATATAGTATGTATGAAACAAAATATTTTTATCTAATTCTTCAACAAACAATTTAGGGATTTTTCTTTCCTTCAACGAAATTAGTATTACATAAATATTCTTATAATCTATATCTTCAACAGTATTTAAAGATTGTGCATTAATTACATTTTTGAACATAATGCTTTTAATTTTTTTAGAATCTTCTTTAACATCTTTCGTTGCATTAATTTGTGTTAAAAAATCAGACACTTTATATTCTTTTCCTACATATGTTTTACTGGAGAAATTGAACATTATTTCACCACCACAAACGAAATTAATTCAAAGTCGTCTAATCCTGAAACGCTATTACCAAATAAAGCATTACTACCTTTTTTGAAAATTGAAGCCAAATCATTTTGTTCTTCTTTTTTCACAATGGTCTTAACCGCTTCTTGAAGCAATAAAGAATACTTATCCATCTTATAGCCATCATTTGTTTCTCTATTCATTTGAGCACATAAATCCTTTAATGGTTCAAGTTGATGTTTACAAGTTGTTCTTAATACATCAAGGATATATTTTGGATCTGTATGGTCTACTAAAACATCACCATTTTCTTTTAGATATAACAAATAGTAAGGATGTAATCTATTTTGTTTTTCAATATTAACATCTTCATTTCTGTTCCTTAAAACAAATATAGTACCTTTTTCAATATTTTTCTCTAAGTTTTCTTCTACAACAGCGTATAATCCATTAGGAATATTTGTTGGTTCTCCATGAGTTTTAATATACTGAATCATATCCATTTTAAACTCATTCAATCCTAAGTCTGTGATTGTAATTTGACCATCAACATCTTCTAGATCTTGTAGTGATCCTTCTTGAAGTTTCTTTAGTTGGAATGCTCTATATCCTAAATCTGATTCCTCTTGATTTAATAAATTGTCATCTGCTGTTGCAGTAGCATCCACAAGTACCATTCGATTTTCAACTCTAGCATTTAATTTTATATATTCATCTAAAGTAATATTTGGCCAGAAGTTCATCAATTGAATAACTTTGTTTTTACTACCAATACGATCGATACGACCAAATCTTTGTACAATTCTTACTGGATTCCAATGGATGTCATAATTAATACATATGTCGCAATCTTGAAGGTTTTGTCCTTCAGAAACACAGTCAGTAGCAATTAATAAATCAATCTCAAATTTCTCATCCTTATAAATTAAATCACGCTCTTTTGAAATTGGTGAGAACATTGTGAGTAATCTATCCGTATCTTTACTTCCAGGGATAGTTGATGCATTCCCGTTCGAGTTACCTTGAATTCTAGCAGATTCTAAACCATATTTATTCTTTACATATGTTGACAAGTGTTTGTAAAGATAATTTGTAGTATCGGCAAATGCAGAAAAAATCAGAACTTTCTTGTTTCCTGGATTAATAGGGTTTTCAATCTTCTTAGAAACCTCTTCTATTAATTTTTGAAGTTTCATGTCTTTATCAGGTGTGATGTAACTCATAATATCGTACAGCGTTTCAAGTACTGCAATATCGTGACTTAAATCTGCTTTATATCGACGTAAATCCATATCTCTAAAATCAATCTTTACTTTTCCGATAGTCCCGCTTTCATCCATATCAAAATCTTCATCATCATAGTCATCAACTTGAATACTATCCAGCTCTTGAATGGAACTTCCTGATAAATTTTTCTCAAAGTCATTGATTAAAGCCATAGTTCTAACAGATGCAGATTTAACATTTTGGATTGTAATTCTAAATGAATCAACACATGATTCAAGTCGTTTTAACATGTTAATGGTCATCAATCTTTGAAGAGCTTTTTCACGATTAAACTGTTTTAATGTTGGTTTTCCTTCAACATTAATGTCATAAATCTTATCATATTTTGAAAGTTTAGAAGGTTGAATATAAAGTGTTGGCGCATAAACACCCATCGTTAAATTCATGAGTTCTTCATATATCGTTTTATATTCAATAGTATCTTCATTACTTGCTATATCTGTATAAAATGATTTAGGAGGTAATCTTTTTGGAAAATCTCCAACTTCAGATACATCATAATATTTAGATATATGTTTTCTACTTCTAGCAATTGTTACATTATCAAGTAGAATAGAGAAATCTATATCTAGTGATTTCATTAACTCTTTTGCATTTCTTTCACTCTTTGGTAATTTAGTCCATTCATTAAATGCTTTTTGGGCTTGTGATAAAATGACATTTACACTCTTCTTTGTATCTAATTTTTCACTAAATTCTTCTGGATCATCACCATATGCAAGTGCAATTTGGTTTCTCAAATCTAAGAACTTGTTATTTACTGGAGTTGCAGATAACATAAGAACTTTAGATTTAACTCCACTCTTTAGGACCTTTTCCAAGAGGAATGAATATCGTGTATCTCTATCTCTATACTGAGGGTTATTTCTAAAATTATGAGATTCATCAATGACGACTAAATCATAATTATCCCAGTTGAAGTTTTGTAAATTAATGCCATTGCTATAACCTCTAGTTCTACCTAAATCAGTATGATATAGCACGTCAAATCTGATGTGATCATTAAAGAATATGTTTGTTTTAGTATTGTTTTTGTATCTATTCCAGTTATCTGCTAATTTTTTTGGTGTTAAAACTAATATATTCTTATTTCTTGCTGAGTAGTATTTCATGACTGCAAGTGCAGTGAATGTTTTACCTAAACCTACTGAATCTGCTAAGATGCATCCGTTATATTTTTCTAATTTATTAATTACCCCGATGGCTCCATCTTTTTGAAAACTATATAGTTTTTTCCATATGATGGAATTTTGATACCCTGTTAATTCATTTGGAAAAGTATCTTCAAACATTGAATCTTGAAGAAATTCAGAGAATATATTATATAAAGTAACAAAATATATAAACTCAGGAGAATTTTCTTTATAGGCGGTTGATATATAGTCAACAATGGACTCTGTTACGTCTTCCATTTTGCTGTCATCATTCCATAATGCTTTAAATTGATTAAAGAAAAATGATGAATATGTATCATCTTCTTGCTTCATGATTCCTTGAAAATACATATTATTTTGCTCATATCCTAAATCTACTGATGTAAAACCTTCAATAGGGGTATATGCAATTTTCTTATAATGATTGTCTACATGAATAAAATTTTGTAATCCTCGAGGTGTAATATTAGATTTAAATTTTACTTTCTTTTTAATCCATTCAGCACACTCTCTAGCAATAACCCTTTGAGTAAGTTGATTTCTTAGTCTTATCTCAAATTCTGTTCCGTAAAGAGAACTTTCACGTATTTGTTTTGGAATATAAAATTCCTTAGCTTCCTTCTTTACCGTGCCTTTTATACCATCACTTACAAAGGTAGGCGATGGGAAAATAAACTCGAGTTCTTCTATAGATTCAAGTTCTTTTTTTAATGTTTCATAAGCATAAATAGAAAAAAATGAAGCAACGATTTTAATTTTACTTCCAGGAATAATTTCCTTACGTAGATCATCTCCAAGTAACTTTGTTTTATTATCTAATAATTCCATAAGCTAATTCACCACTATTCCATGCTGTTTAAAGTATGTATCGAGTTTTCTTTTAACTTTAATCGTAGGTTCATGTTTACCCTTTTCCCATCTGTTAATTGATTGAAAAGAA
>JGI24501J29690_1009141_pt1 | contig 13411 bp, 9 predicted proteins | sample BioPla2RNA2_FD_29690 | JGI IMG/M metagenome (IMG submission 29690) | reverse complement strand
CTTCACCTTTTATTTTGGGCTAGTTTATTTCTTTACAGCCCCTTTATTGCTTAATTTTTAGTATGCTGTCCGATATCGGACCAATCATCCTTACCCTTGATGATCCATTCACTGGTGTTCCATTCTGCGCTCGGACTAGAAACGGTGGGTTTTCTTATCAGGGTATGATCCATCGTCGCGACTGTGCCATCGATCTTCCAACCGGTCTTATCTCCCGGATCCTCGCCGATGACGCCGATCACGTCGATAGGCGTGTCACCCTTTAACAAGGCGACCGCATCATTACCATTGAAGTTGATGACGTTCATCGCGCTGTCTGTCATGTCCGTGGCATTTAAGATTGTTTGACTTGCGTCTGTATGCGCAACAACAAACGTTTCGCCCGGATTCAGTGTTCCTACCAACTGTTTTATCTTCGGCTCGGTAGCGCCGTTGGAATAAAGCGCGAGCGAATACCCGCTTAAGTCAATGGGGTTTGCTGTCGGGTTGTAGATCTCGATGTACTTGTTAAAGTTGCTTCCTTCCGAGTACTCGCTGATGAACAGGTCACCCACGATCACTACGGCGGTGATGTTGATATCCCATGTCGCATCGGCCGTTCCGGCAACGTTACCGCTGAGATAAACCTTGACCGTTATTTTCACCGGGGTGTCCTCGTCAGGCTCGGTGAAGACGCCTTCGCTATCGAAAATATCGGTTCTGTCGACGGTCCAAACATATTTGGTCCCCGATATTCTATCGTTATTCGTTTCCCCGATAAACGTCAAGTTGTAATTAACATTCGCGCCTTCGACTACGATTTTGTCAATTTCCGCGCGGGCGATCGCGAGTTTTTGTTCCGCGGTAAGATCGGGAGCAACTTTTTCCTCTGCCAATTCCGGCAAATACATAATCGTTAACTGACTTTGATAAATGGCGAAAGTATAAGTGGTTAACGAAATATATTTGTCTTTCAAAGCCGCGAGTTGGCTTTCAAGGTTGTCATCCAACGCGAAGAAATGGAACATTACCTGGTTGCCCAAGATGTCTTCGAGATAATAGTTGGTATAACTACCGCTTGTTATCTCGCGTACATATCCTTCGGTTTTGATCAGTTTATAATGATTATCCATATCGAAGCGATCCCATGCGAGCAGTTCCTCAACCGTAACTTCTATCGGGTTCGTAAAGTCGACCGGATTGTCGGAAGACAATATTTCGACCTCGGGGAATTTCACTTGCACAGTATCGGGAACTTTGTTAAGAAGATCCAATTCGCCCGTGACGTATACCTTGTCGCCAACGGAAACCACCGCTGCCGATTGCGTTCCGTACACGTAAAGGCCTCCGGTCCTGTCGGTTAAAATGAACCCGCTTTCGAAAACGAAAGCTACAACGCCGGTGATCTCGATTTCGGTTCCAACGCTTAATTTCTTAATGTCGGAAATTCTTTGCATGTCGGCCAAAGCCGTGACGTTGATTTCCACGGTATGGTCGGCTTCGCCGCTCGTGTCGCCGCTCAAGTAAATTTTAACTGTGATTTTTACCGCTGTGTCTTCGGCGGGCGCCGTGAATTTTCCGGTGGCGTCGATTACCGCAAGATTATTGGTAGTCCAAACGTATTTAACGCCTTCGATTAGCGAATCCCTTGCCTCTGTCACAAAGTTCAAATCCGCGTCAACATCGTCGCCATCCTTTACGATACCCAAGATATCCTCTACGGCTATCGAGATTTTTTGCTGGTCGCTAAGTTCCTCGCTAAGCTCTAAGTCGCCGGTTCTGCCAAGGAATCCGAGTATCCAACCCTCGTCAACGCTGTACCCGTATACCAAAATCTTAAGCGTGACCTTGGATTCCGCAAGGTTCTTTAGCGAACCGATAGACTTGGACTGATCTGTCACGTAAATGGTTTGCGCGTCCTCGCCAAGTTCGTCAACGAGATATACCTTGTCTCCGACAAGGACGATATATCCCTCAAACAACAATCCTTTTCCGTACAACTCTTCGCCCGGGACGGCGGTTTTGATGTTCGCCGAGGTGATCGTAAAATCAAAATCGGAAACCGCGGCGTCCGCATAGGTCAACGGATCGTCGTGATTGTCATTGTCAACCTTTTTCACGGCATAAACATCGTAAATCATCCGGATATATTTCGAAGAACGGTTGTCGACTTTGCCTTTGCCGAGGATTTCTACCTTATTTCCGACGGCAAGGTCTCCGATATTATCCTGAACAAATATCACGCCCGTCTCATCCGCGACATAATAATTGCCTTGTTGGTCGAGGCCGATAATAACGCCGACGGTTCTTACAAAATCCAAATCGCCGTTATCTATTAAATCGATCGCCTGTTTTACCGTCGAAAGCGCAACCCCTTTAGCGATGACCTTAATTGTAACTTCCTTCTCGCTGGCGCCGAAAATTACGGTCGCGGTTAGGGTCACTTCGGTATCGGTATCCGGCATCGTAAGTTTTCCTTGATTGCTGATTACGTTGGGTTTGTTAGAAGACCAAGAAATCGTTACGTTGCGGGCGTCTTTCGTAATCAAATCCAAATCATTATAGAAAGTTTTTCCGTCATACGTCGCGGTAAGGTAATCTACCGCCAAGTCGACTTTTTCTTCGTCGGTCAGTTCCGGCTCTTCTATCTCCTCTATCGTATCCGGCAAGATCATCAAAGTCATTTTTTGTTGATTCCGGACATACGTATAAGCGCAGAAAGATATATACTTATCTTTTAACTCTTTGAGCTCGTTTTCGGTCGCTTTCGAAAGGGCGTTATAATGCAGCATAATTTGTTGGCCGCCCGCCTCGATATGGAAGCGATCATAGCTGCCGGATTTGCTTTGGCGGACATAGCCTTCAAGTTTATAAAGCACGTAAAAGTTCCCTTGGTCTTCGGTGTCAAGCGCGAGTATCTCGGCAACCGTCTTCTCCGGAGCGTCTTCATAACTTACGGGCTCGTCGCTTAAACTAACCAAAACCTCGGGATCAGAAACCTGAATGGCGTCGCCGTAGAAACTGATCTTCCCTTCGATTGAAACGATGTCGCCGACTTTCACGTCGTGGCGTTTCCGCGGTCATAAATGTAGATTGCGCCGGTTTCGTCCTGAACAAGAAAACCTTGGCCCTCGATGCGGTGAACCACCAACACGTCAGTAAGCTCGACCGGATCGTTATTTTGATATTCCGTTTTAATCTCGCTAATCGGGATTATTTTATCGCCCGGGGGGACATCCACGTCCCATTCCCTGGTTTTTGAGTATTTCCCTTTTGAAACGGTCGCCTTAAGTTTGGCGTAACCCCAGTCGTTAATCTGTTCGCCTTCCTCGTTTTCCTCATATGGCGTCGGCGTCATCACAACATACCAAAATTCGCCGCGCTTTTCAAGTTTGGCCGTTCCGTCTTCGCATTCCAATTCCCACACGATTTCCAAATTGTGTTTAATCGTCGTGTTCCTCGGTATTTTGAATGTTTTTCGCTCAATTATTATCGCTATTGAGTTTAAGGCTTCCTCCACCATTTTTTCGTCGGCGCTTGGTTTTTTATCGCACGCCGCGAAAAATAAAACGGTCAAAGCCAAAAACACGAATAACATAAGTTTTTGAGCATTCTTTTTAATAAATGTCACAAATTTTGTCCTCCTTATTTATTCTTGATTCGCGCTCAACACGAAATCATTAATCGTATCTTCCGTAATATTTCCAAGTTTGATTTGATAATATACTTTGTTGTTTTCAAACGGGTTAACATATTTGCTTACGCCGCCGATAACATCATACTTCTTCCCGACAACGATGAATTCGCGGGAAAGTTTGGGCGTGACGTCGCCGTCAACCCTAACCTGTACCTCGGCGCCGCTTTTCAGCGTGCCCCTGATCGTGTAGGCTCCGTTAGCGGCGGCGGGTTTGCCGACATACTCCACGGTAAATTCTTTAATCCTCACGACATATCCTTCATAACTCTGAAGGCTTTCCGCATCCTCGTCCACGTCGCGGATCATCACTTCGGTGCCGGAATCCCTGATTCTAATCTTATGCGGGTTAACGAGCTGCCTGCCGTAATCCGTGGTATCGGCGGCCTGGCAATTAAATTCGATAACGTCGCCAATCTTAATCACTTCCATCCCGCTCGCGAAAGAATGATACAGGAAGATGCCCGCTTTTGAGGACTCGCCCGTGTCTTTGTTTAAAGTTTCTTCCAAGTCTTCAATGTATAGGCTGCTCCCGACTTTTCTTATTACCTGGGCTTTCAGTTTCATCGTGACGCCGGTCGAATAACTGGAGAAGTTATCCCGCAAATCGGCGATGGTCGCTTCAACCACTTCCGTGTCATAGTTGAAATCGGGATCCTTCTCGCCGAACACCCTTAACCTGGTTTCATAAGCTTTTTGAAACGCCAAGTCAAAGACCTCGTAATATTTGGAAGCGTCGCCGCCCGTGAAATAGGAGAAACATTGTTCGATGATTTCCAAATTCAAAAGCCGTAAATCGGCGCCTTCTTCCGGACGATACCAAACGTAACCCAAATAACGGTCTCCGGTGGTATCCAAAACCGGCGGTTTCCCGACTTCTTCGGCCTCCAGGACGATTTCATGGGCATTTTCCAACTTTTGAGAGGCAAAAGCCGACGCCGCCCGTCCCCAAGGCATTATCCTGATCGTTGATTCGGGGGTGTTGATGCCCAACAGTCTTATTTTAATCGTCTCGAACCCGCTCGGCGGGGAAAAATGCGCCGTGTCTCCGTCAATGACCCGGACTAAATCCACGCGGCCGATGCCGTGGTTCAAAAAGTTCTTGTTTTTGTATTCATGGATTAATCTTAAGTCATCGGTATATTCGGTTTGAAGTTCATCAACCGTAATCGGCTTTTTCTCGTTGTCGTTGCCGTTATCTGTGTTATCGCACGCCGCTAACGAAAAGCCTAAAAAGAAGACAAATATTAAGAGGAGAAATTTTCTTAAATATCGCGTGTTTTTCATTGTTTGTCATCCCCTCGTTTAATTATTCTTCACGTGAGGCTTAAGTTCGCGGTATGCTTGCTGGATTCTTTTCGTAATATCGGCGTTGCTTACGATAACGGCGGTAAACAGTTCTCCGACCGTATCGCGAATCTCGGCGGAACCGGTAAACGCCGGGTCAACGAACATCGTAAAGCCGCGCTCCGGATAACTCAAGGCGACTTTAACGGCTTCGGACCATAATTTTTGATCAAGCGCCGGGTCTTCCAAAAACTCTTTATATTCTTCGGTCTCGTAAGCGGAAGTTCTGACCGGCAAATACCCGCCGGTGTTCACGGCAAATTTGGCGGTGTTTTCCGGCTCAAGCATAAACTTGATAAACAACCAAGCCGCTAGTTTTTCCGCGTCGGAGTTTTGATTGAGCATCGCGATATTCGTTCCCTGCTGGATAACGAATTTTTTATCTTCGCTGTAATACGGTATCGGCGCCGCGCCAAGCTCGTATTCGTATCGGCCGGAGGCGTTGTAGGCTACTCCCGCCGAGGATCCCACGGTCATTACGACTTGAATCGTTTCCACAAGGTCGCTGTTGTATTTTTTATTAAAGCTTGCCGCGAGGGCGAAGACCCTTTGTCTCGCCATATTTTGAAAATACGCGAGAGCGGATTTTGCTTCTTCGTTATCAAAGAGTATGTACCCTTTTTCAATATGAACGCGTTCCGTGTATTTGCCGCCAAACTGACGGACAAGGGTAATAAAGGCGTTGTCGCTCGAGTCATAACTGAAGGGGTAGAACTGCGGGGCGGGAAGATTGTCGGACAAATAATCAGACATCTTTAGGTACGTGGTTTTATTGCCCGAAACCGACTCAACAAAAATCTCGTCGGCATCGCCGTTTTTAACCTTTTGGATAATTTCTTTTCCTAACGTGTCCAATTCCCCCCACGTCTGCGGGATTTTGTTCACATAATTATCGCCGTATAGCTCCTTAAAGAAAGTCCGGTTATAGACCAACACCTCCGTCGATTTGTTGAAGGGAAGGCCGTAGTAGTCCTCGGGGTAATCGGGGTGAAAATCCCGGTTTTCCGGCATATAAACATCAACAAAATCCTCCAATTCCGCCTTTGTATAACCGACGTCTTTGTCATTGATAAACTGTTGTAGATTGACCAAAGCGCCGGCGGAAAAATAACTGGCGAAATGGTCCGGATAGCCGATTATCAAATCGGGCGCGTTATTGCTGTTAATGTCTCCGATCGTCGTCTTTAACAGAGCGGAGTAATCGCCGCCGACCGTTTGAAGATCGACCGTGATATTCGGGTATTGGTTTTCAAAGGCCTTGATTAAATCCGGCAAAGCCTGGGACACAACGCCCGAGCGGACGCGGAAAGATATAGTGATATTCTCGTCCTCAATATCCTCATACTTCAATACCTCGTAATCAAATCGAGCTATTGAGGAAATTTTGGCGCAACCGACTAAAGCATAAACGCCAACAAAAAATAAAATAAAAATTATAATTTTTTTCTTCATATATCCTCACCTTATTTATATATTTTTATCCTTTAATGCCGCTGCGGGAAACGCCGCGCATTATGTATTTTTTACACGCGAAAAACACGATAAGAAGGGGAACCGTAACCATTGTGGAACCGGCCATTTGCAAGTTCAGAATCGATTTTTCCCCGGAAGAGTCGATCGCGTTTCTTAACCCTTCTAGCAAACCGTTGCTGACCAGCAGGTGATAATTCGCCGCGGTGCTGTTTTCGGCGTTCGTTACGAGCGTCGGCCAGACAAAGGCGTTCCACACGCCGATCATGCTCAAGATAATTATCGTCGTAATCGTCGCGCTCGCGATCGGTATCATGATTTTCCAAAGATACTTAAAATCCGAAGTGCCGTCCACTTTGGCGGCCAAATAAAGCTCGTTGGGGATTTGGCGGAAAGTCTGCCTTAGGAAAAACGTGTAAAAGACGCTGCCGACAAACGGCAAGGTTAACGTCCCGAAAATTTTCCAGATACTGTCCGAGCGAACCCAACCAATCGTGGAAAACGTGTAGTAATTCCCAACGACGAATATCTCGCCCGGGATCATCATCGTCATCAGGAATATCCCGAAAATCAAGTCTCGCCCCTTAAAATTTAAACGGGAAAAAGCGAAAGCGGCGAGAATGGTCAAAACCACCGTTCCCGTGGTCGTAAAGAGACCGACCAGGAAAGTGTTTCTGAACATCAAGTGAAACAACATCGGCTTAAACATCCATTCCCCGCCGATTGATCCCGCTTCCTTCTTTATCCCGGTAATCAAATCTTTATAATTGCTCCATTGCCAGTCCCACGGCCACAAAGCTTTCCAAGATCTGTCAACCGGCAATAAGGTTAATCTGTCGGAAGTAATCTCCCAACTTTCCTTTAACGAACTGATAATCATCCAGTAAAAAGGCACAAAAATATAAAGGGCCATTAGCGTCAGGAATAGATAAGTCAAAACTTTGCCGATTATTTGCTTCGTTCGGAAAAGTTTTAATTCTTTCGGATTTAAATACATTTCCCTGTTCATACCGATTCCTCCTAATAATGGACCCTTTTCTTGCTGATTTGCAATTGTAGCAAGGTAATAATCAGAATGATGAAAAACAAGATTAACGATGCCGCCGCCGCGACTCCGTAAGGCGTCCCGCCGACATCCATCTTATCGTAAATATAACCCACAACCGTAATCATTAAATTCGAATTTCCGGCCGGGCCGTATCTTCCGGTGCCGAAAATGGCGATAACGCTGGAATATGCTTTAAAAGCGCCGATAAAGGAAGTTATGGTGATATATAAGATCATCGGCGAAAGCAGCGGAACGGTGATTTTCGTAAATACCCGCCATCTCGGGGTGGCGTCAACCTGCGCCGCCTGATAATATTGTTTGTCGATGCTTTGCAGGCCGGACAAGAAAACAATAATTTTAAACGCGAGCCCGTTCCAGACGGTATACACGGTTAAAACGACCAAAGCCGAAGCGAAGGTAACCTCTGTCACCCCCGTCGCCGTCGTTCCGTTAATCCAGGCGAACCCGACCATATTGAATAACTTGTTCACGAGGCCGTAATTTTGATGGAACAAGGTGGCGAAGACCATCCCGAGAGCAATCGTGTTGGTCACGTAGGGTAAGAAAAATATCGTTTGAAAAAAGCCGCGAAGTTTCTTTATCGAATTTAACGCGACCGCGATTCCCAAGCCGATAATTACCGTGAGCGGCACGGACACGACAACGATAATCGCGGTGTTCCTTAGCGCATGCCAAAACAGCGGGTCGGTTAAGACGGTTTTAAAATTGGCGATGCCGACTTTAATGAACGTACCGCCGGTGATCCAGCGATAGCCGCCAAGCTCTCCGTGGGAAATCGATCTACCGCCGTAGGAAAAGTCGTCTAGGAAAGCCCAGATAAATGAGTTTATTATTGGCCAGAAAGTAAAAACCAACATAAAAAGCATCATCGGGGCCAAAGCCAGCGCCGCGCGCCAGCCGTCTTTCTTATACTCTATCATTATTTATATCTCTCCCCGGTGGATTTGTTAAAGACGAAAAGTTTTGCGCATTCGAATTTAACCTGCTCTCCCGGAACCAAGCGNTATTCGCTCGGAATAATGGCGCGGATTTTTACATCCATGCCGTTTAAAAAGCATATAAGCATCGTGTCGCGGCCGATATGTTCCACCATGTCGACCGTCGCTTCGATTTTTCCGTTGTCGGATAATTTTAAATATTCCGGCCTTAATCCGATAAAAACATCCTGATCCGGTTGATTAATGCCTGAATCTATTAACGCTCCGTTATCTAGCAAGCATTTACCCGCCTTTAGTTTGCCGGGGACGATGTTAATCGGCGGGTTCCCCAAAAACTTGGCCACGAACATATTGACGGGATCTTCATACACGTCCTGCGGATGACCGATTTGCTGTTTCAGCCCCTCGTTCATGACAATTATCTCGTCGGATATGCTCATAGCCTCTTCCTGATCGTGCGTGACAAAAATCGTCGTGATCCCGGTTTCCTTCTGAATTCTTCTTATCTCCTCGCGCGTTTGCAGCCGCAGTCGCGCGTCCAAATTCGACAAAGGTTCGTCCAAAAGCAACACGCGCGGTTCCTTTACCAAAGCCCGGGCGATAGCGACCCTTTGCTGTTGGCCGCCGGAAAGTTGGTTAGGTTTGCGATCCATTAAATCGCCGATATGAACCAGCTCCGCCATCTTTTGCGCCCTGACCATCGCTTCCTTCTTCGGTACGCGCACGTTCTCCAAGGGAAACATAATGTTTTGCCTAACCGTCATGTGCGGATAAAGCGCGTAATTTTGAAAAACCAAACCGATTCCCCGCTTTTCCGGCGGCGTGTTTGTAACGTCTTCGTCGCCAAAAAATATCGCGCCGGCATTAGGTTTGTACAAACCGGAAATCAGATATAACGTTGTCGATTTACCGCATCCCGAAGGCCCCAATAAACCGACAAGCTTTCCGGCGGGAATCGTCACGTTAAAATTGTTTACCGCTACCGTAACCTTCCCTTTTTTGTCGACAAATTCCTTCGTCAAATTTTGTAATTTCACAGCGACGCCGCTGTGAAAATCATTCCTATCCGGAACGTCTTTGGTAGTTTCCTTATTCATTTTTTTCTCCTCGGTGCCTTTATTTCTTACTTTAATTATAACATAGACTTATATTCAAAGTAAATGTAAATATCAAAAAACAAAGCATTCGCTAATTAATAACAATTTAACATAATTTTTTCCTTCAAAAAAAAGAACTATCACTAGATAGTTCTCTTCTTGAGATAATATCCGTTTTTGTCCATTCGTTATGGTTATAGTTTTTCACCCTAAAAAACTATAACTTCCAATTGTATGGGGGCCTTATTTGCCGAGAAATAACCATACGGCAAAAACGGCGCCAAACAAAAACAAGAAGAAAATAAATGATTTTGTGCCTTTGAAGACCCACCTGAACAGGCCAATCAATAAGATAATACCCACGAAAACAGTAATTAACGCGTAAATTGTATATTCGCCTTTGCTTAAAAAATTTATTATTTTGTTGATAATGGGGGCTAAAAATTTCGCGATAAACTCGTCGGCCTTGTCAAAAAGTTTAACGATCGTGTCTTTCATCCTCGTTCTCCTTCTTACAGATTATTCCTCACCCCATTATACTACATATCTTTTCGCCCTTCAAGTGATTTTACTAACGTGATTTCGTCTGCGTATTCAATGTCCCCGCCGGCCGGCAAACCGTAACCGATGCGGGTTATTTTGACATTGCTGTTTTCCAGTTGTTTCTTAATATACATTGCCGTCATTTCGCCTTCTACAGTGGCTGCCGTGGCAATGATCACTTCTCCCGGAGCTTCGGATGAAACCCGGTTCACTAATGACTTGATATTTACCTCATTGGGTGAAATTCCTTTCAGGGGCGAAATCAAACCGTTCAAGACGTGATAGCGGCCATCGTACTGGTTGGTTTTTTCAAAGGCAACCACGTCCCTGCTGCTTTCGACAACCAGTATCGTGTTGCGACGATCGGAATCGGAGCAAATTTCACACCTCTCGCGGTCAGTTAAAACGCCGCATTGAGAACAGTATATAACATCGGTTTTAAGGTTTAAAAGGCTTTGACTGAAACGAACGATGTCTTCGTCTTTTAATTTAAAAAAAGTGAAAAAAGCAAGCCGTTCCGCCGTTTTCGGGCCGATGCCCGGATACATTTGAAAACTTTCGATAAGGCGATTCAAGGCCTCGGGATATTTCATTAAAACAAACCGCCAAACGACCCCAATAAATCGTTGTATTTCCCCATCTTCTCTTTTATCGTCTTATCTATTTCTTGATAAGCCTGATTGCACGCGGCGACGATCATTTCCCCCAAAATCTCCAAATCTTCCGCCGAATCGGCTTGAAACCCTTCTTCGATATTTACTTTTACCAGCTCTTTCGTGCCCTTCACTTCAACGTTCACGACGCCGCCGGCCGAAGCGTAAAAAGTGGTTGATTCGATTTCCTGCTGGGCCGCGACCATCTCTTCCTGCATTTTCTTTACCGTTTTTAACAAATTTTGATTCATGTCAGCGCTCCTTTTTATCTAATTTTAACAAAATCCTCGCCGAAAATCTTAATCGCCTGATCGATAAGTTTTTCCTGCCGTTCCAAAAAATCCTGGTTTTCTTTCTTGACGTCCAAACTTGGGTCGTCAATCGGGGTTAATTTCGGGAATCTGACCCCGATATTATATTGATTGATATATTCGTTCCTTTTTTCGCTCCAGACCTTTTCCGGGAGGGCAATATAATTATACGTGTCGCCTAAATTTTTATACAGCAAATTCAGGGCTTCGCGTTTAAATTTAATTTTCATGACTTGATTGCATAAAGAGGCGTTAGGATAAACCAAAATAAACTCTTTGTTTCCGACGGCGACGATTTGTCCTTCCTGCAACAGGTCGGCGATGTCCAACTGCTCGTGAGTGGCGTTGTTATGGAGCGTCTTCCATAACTCCATTACCCTGACCTTGTCCTCGCGCGCTTCCTGAGTTCGCGAATCATGAAGAATCCGTTCGACGACTTCCACTTGGTAATTACTAAAGGGATCGTTGGCCAGATTCCGCAAGGATATATTTTTATAAGGCGCGGCGCTTTTTTCCTCGGCGTTTTCCGCCGCCGGGGAAGATTCTTTTTGTTCGGACGGCAACGACGAAAAATCGGTAACCGGGATTTCCTCGTTGCGCACGGTTCGCACCAACCGGGAGTGTTCTTTATTGATTACTTCCTTCTCGTTGTCCCGCGGTCTTTTCTCCTCGTTATCCGTCGCGGGCGCTGCCGATTCCTCCGCGGCGGGCCCCTCGGATGTTTGAGTCATATCATCCGCGGCGCTTTCCCGGGTGACGGATTCTTCCGAGACGGAGGCTGTCTCTTTAACATCTTCGCCGTTAAGCTCGGTTTCGTCAAACAAAACGACCTGTCCTTCCACGACCCGGCTTTTCGGTTTTTTAGCGGCGGGCGCGGGTTCCGGAGACTGGAGCCTCATCTCAATATTGTTAATTTTGCTTATGATCTGATCAAGTTTAATCCTTGTTTCTTCTTTTATCCTGTCTTCAATATATTCTTCTATATTTTCCCGGAATCCGGAGAATTCTTTTTCCATGCCGAAGTCGGCGTTCGCGTCGGGGGATGCCGTTTCGATTGTTTTGATTTTTTCGGCCAATTTGTGCAAATCGAGTTTATTCAGCTCCTCGACGATCCGAATAATTCTTTTTTCCAGGTTGTTGACTTTTTCCTGCAAACCGACGGATGCTTCCTCGTTTACGCTTCGTAAGCGCTGCTCGAGAGCGGCGATTTTGTGTTCGACGTCGCCGTCGGCATACCCGTTAATCATTTTAACAAGGGCGACCTCCAAATAGATATGCGGCGCCGCGGTCGTTCTGATTCTTGACTGGATATCGCTTAACGCGTCAACGTAATAGAATATTTTTTCTTCCTCGACCATCTCGGCAAGTTTTTTAAATTCTTCTTTTTCAAAAATGTAACGGGAAAAGTCGGTCGTGTCAATGTTTTTATAAAGCAAGACGTCGCGATAAAACTGAATCATCCCGCTTACTATTTTGTTTATCTCTTTCCCCATGATGACCAAATCATTAACCGTCTTAATCGCCGAGTTAATGTTTTTTTCTTCAAAACAATAAGCCAATTCTATCATTTTGTCATAATTCAAGTTGCCGGTGACCGAGTTGACATCGTCGATAGTTATCACGTCGTCGGTGAAAGACACGGCTTGATCCAAATAACTCAAAGCGTCGCGCATTCCTCCCTCGGCGCCTTCGGCTATGGCGATAACGGCTTCCTCGGTAATATTAATTTTTTCCTCGGCGGCCACCTTTTTTATCATCGCCGAGATTTGCTTAACGCTTAAGGACTTAAAGTCAAACCTTTGGCATCGCGAGATAATCGTCGGCAACACTTTATGCGGCTCGGTTGTGGCGAGGATAAAAACGACATGCTTCGGCGGCTCTTCCAATGTTTTAAGCAAAGCGTTGAAAGCGCCCGTGGTAAGCATGTGAACCTCGTCAATAATATATACTTTGTATTTGGAGCCGCTGGGCAGGAACTTTACCTTCTCGCGTATATCCCTAATTTCCTCGACGCCATTGTTGCTGGCGGCGTCGATTTCAACCACGTCGGGGCTGTTTGACGACGCGATTTCCTGGCAAACCAGGCATTTCCCGCAAGGCTCGGCTTCGCGTTTGTTTTCGCAATTCAGCGCTTTTGCTAGAATTCGCGCCACCGTCGTCTTTCCCGTCCCTCGCGGACCGGTAAATAGATAAGCGTGAGAAATCTTCCCGCTGGAAATTGAATTCTGCAAAGTGCGGACGATTGCTTCCTGGCCGACCACTTCCGAGAATTTTTGCGGGCGGTATGCGCGATATAAGGCTTTGTAAGAC
>JGI24501J29690_1005926_pt1 | contig 13642 bp, 7 predicted proteins | sample BioPla2RNA2_FD_29690 | JGI IMG/M metagenome (IMG submission 29690) | reverse complement strand
CCGGCTTAGATGACAGTCTATCATGCCAACTATAGTTTGGGTCTTCAAGACCCGCTAAAGTCAGCGATTACCTATTGCATTAGGATCATCTTTGAGGTTTTGCGATAGCCGGGAGCAGCCATCCTCAGCATATAAACACCGCTGGCGATGGAGCGCCCTCTATCATCCTTGGCATCAAAGACCAGTTTGTAGTGTCCGGTAGTCTGTTCTTCGTCTACCAGTGTTCTCACCAATTGGCCTTTGATATTGTACACTTCCAGCTTCACGCGTCCCGCTTCCTTCACGCTGTAACTGATTGTGGTTTCAGGGTTGAAGGGGTTGGGATAGTTGCCGTTCAGTGCGGTGGCTACCACGGGCAGGTGATCATCGGCGTTGGAAGTTTCCTGCAGCACGAAGTTCACGGTGGTAGCGAGGTTGTAATTGACCAACACATCGTCGACGGTGAGAGAATCATAGCCTGCGGCGGAAGCGGTCACCGAGTGATAGCCGATGGGCACCACGAGGGTGTAAGCTCCCATGGAGTTTGTGGTTGCGCTCACCGTTCCGTTGGTTACGCTTGCCCCAACGATGGGTGTGTTGTTTTTCTGTCTCACCGTGCCCACAATCATACCCGTCTGTGTGAATTTATTGAGGATATTTGAGAAGCTGGCCACGGAGGTGACGTTGTTTGTGTAGACTGCTTTGACGGCCCAACGGTAGTCGCCATTTTCAAGGTCAGCCCAGCCGGTATCGCTGAAGTTGAGTTCCGCGGTTGGTTCGTCTGTCACGGCAACCCATTCGTCTTCAAGGTTTTCCTGGTTTGGCTGCAGTCTGTAGACCATATAGCCAACCAGCACTCTGGTAGATTTGCGTGCGGGTGGCATTTCAGAAGGACGCGGCAAGCGGGGCTCGCGGCCGACTGTGCCTTCTTCCATATCACGAGACCTTGCCCTGAGTGGCATGATGCCGCCAACCTGACGCTGTGCAGATGCGGCGGATATGGTGGTCATATCCCCGAGGCTCAATTGCACCGGGTTGGAGCTGTCTCCGATATAGACGTTGTCTATAAACCAGTAATATCTCAAGCCCGAGTTATCAGTCGGGTCTTCGGCATGGAATGCGATCATCACCTGGTTTCCGCTGTAGGCGCTGAGGTCTACAGTGATGGGCGATGAATATTCGTTCCAGCCGCCGGTTTGAGTGGAAGCATCCCAGAGTATGTTCCAGGTGGCGCCATTATCCGTGGATAATTTCACGTAGTAGTGGTCACCATATTCAGAGCCGAGGAAGACGTAGCCATCAAAGCTGAGATGTGCGTTGGGCGGGCAGTTGAAGGCCGGTGTAATCAGCCATTCGTCCTGATGGTTGTAATCCCAATGCAGGCCGGCTTGGAAGCTTCCATCCGTGGGGGTGATAACGTCGCCGGAGATGGTAAGCGTGCCATTTCTGCACCAAGTGGGATAGATGCCGAGTGCGTTGGCGGGGCCGGTGTTGGTGATGGTTTGAGTCCATCCTTCGGGTGGGAAGGTGTCGGCTTCAAAGCTCTCGACGACCTCCAGAGCGGTTGGGTCGGGAGCCAGCCAGGTGAGGTTCACGGCGTCGTTGCCATCATTTACTTCTGCCTCCACGCCCATGGGAGCGTAAGCAACCTCGTTGAGCGTGATTTGGCCCATATCGTAGTTTGTAGTTCCCACGATGATCTGGCCGTTTTCTGAGGTGTATCCGGCAGCGCTGATATTGTAATCGTAGGTATGATCGGCAAAGACATTCGGGATGGTGAAGGCGCCTGCGGCGTTTGTATTTGCAGTGTAAGGTTCATAACCGCTGAGCTGGATCAGGGCACCGGAGATTCCAGCGCCGGTATCACTGGCCAGGATGGTGCCTGTGACGTTCACTTGCGGCAAGAGCTGCAAGGTTGCGTTGATGGTGAGTTCATCATCTTCTGCCAGCACGACGGTCTGCGTGTGTTCATAGTAGCCATGTGCATTGAAGGACATGGTGTAGGTATCCGGCAGGACGTTGATCAGCTGGTATTGTCCACTGGTGTCTGTGGTGGCGTTGTAGGCGCCATTGTTGAGGCTTACCGCCACACCGCTGATCGGCTGGTTGTTTGCATCCGTCACGGTTCCGGAAATGTGGCCCACTCCACCGGGAATCACCAGGAAGGTGGTCTGCGGGAAGTTTGGTGTAAGGGTTCCGCCGGTGGGATCATTTGGATCGTAGGTGGTGCTGTCGCTGTAGACATTCCTGGCGCGGTCGGCTACGCCGCCCTGACCCAGGAAGCGATCCGAAGAGCTGTGATACTGAGTATCCATGGGACGATTGACCATCAACACCAGGTTGCCGCCATCCAAGTACATAAATGGCTCGTCGAAGATGACAGTTACGCTTTCGCCGGCGCCTGAGTTGAAGTCCAGGAGGCCATCATACACTTGCGTCAGCTGCGTGGCAGGAATCCAACCGTCAGCAAGACTGTTCACCGTGGTGGTTCCAATCCACATCTTACATGCTTTACCCTGGAGTGTGTTCGTGAAGTTGGTGTTGAATCTGATGCCGGTAATCTGACCGATAAATCCGCCCAAATCATCCGGATAGTACAGCGTTTCGTAGAGTGAGTTTTTGTAGAAGAAGTCCATGGGCATACGCATTTCCATGCTTCCATCACCCACCATCACGGTGAACACTCCGGCGGGATTGACCATCAGATTTAGTGGTCTGGTGGTGTTGTTTACTTCAAATGTGTCGCCAGCCATTTCCACTTTACCGTAGATGGAAAAGGGTCCTGCAGCGGTGGGTGTCCAGGGGACTTCCACTTCCAGGATTTGCTGGCTGGTGATGGTAGGACCGGCCATGCTGACCAGTTCTTCATCGTTGGGCCCCATCAGCTTCACAGTGTAGTTCTCCTGGGTCGCACTGCCGTTGTTTTTGACGCGGACAGTGTAGACAGAAGCTACACCCACGGTGGGAGATCTGTTACCGCTGATGGACAGGGCGCCGAGGTCGTTCTCTATATCAGCTGGAATATAGAGGATGGTGGCCATGGGGAACTGGCCGGTGCGGGTGCCGGTGGTAGGTGCGTTGGGATCATAGGTTGTGGAGTCCGATCTGAGATAGCGGGCTCTGTTGCTGCCTATGGTCTGACATCTGAAGTAGTTGGAAGAGCCGTAGTGCTGGGTGTCCATGGGACGGTGCACCATCATCACCAGGTTTCCGGGTGTGTGTTGATAAGGCGTCTGGAAGGCGATATTGACGTTGCCTTCACCGACGGGATAGTTCACATCACCATCATAGACCAGGGTGAGCTCGTTGGCAGGTATCCAGCCGTCGTTGAGGTCTGTCTGGTCTGTGGTTCCCATATAGATCTTGGTGGCTCCGTTGGTGGGAGAGACGCTGAAGTTGCTGTAGAAAGTGATGCCGGAAATGGTTCCGCTCACAAACTCCAGCTCGTCTGCCAGATAGATGCATTCATAGAGTGAGTTTTTGTAGTAGAAATCTATGGGCCAACGGGCATTTTGGTCTCCGGTACCGATGGTGACGCTCTGCGTGCCCGTGGGCAATACACTGATATTGAAGATGTCGGTTACATCGTTGTCTGCAACAGAGTCTGTGGGCAGGATCACTTTACCATAGATGCCCATGGGGCCGGTTGCGACAGGCGTCCAGGCAATGTTGAAGCCTTGCGTTGCGCCGGGTGCGAGGTCCACTCCGGGCAGGCTTGCCAATTCCACGTCGTCGCCATCTGCAACCTCCTGCATCAGCTTCACAGTGTAGGCTGTGCCGGTTTGAGGGTCTGTACCCACGTTTTCCACCACCACGGTGTAGATAGTTTCAGTTCCCTGTGTGGGTGCGAAGTTACCGCTTATGGAGGTGGCAGCGAGGTCGTTCCTGAGAATGCGCAGGGTGTTTGAGAAGCTGGCGACGCTGTATACTTCGTTTGTATAGGCCGCTTTCACTGCCCATCTGTAGTTTCCATCCGGCAAAGTGCCCCAGGCGGGGTCTACCAGCGTGGTATCGGTGATGGTGTTTGTGGTGAGCAGAGTCCAGCTGTCCTCATTCTGTTCTTCACCAGCGAGGAGTCTCCACGCTTTATAGCCCAGATGGACGCGGTTGTTTGTCCTTTCTGCGGGTCTTTCGTAGCTGTATGTGGGAGCTCTCAAAGCCCTCAAATCAGCTTCCGCCTCCTCAGAGAGGCCGGAGCGGATTGCCTTTGTGGGTGCGTGATTGGCAAAATGAGTGTGACGGCCGAGGGATTGACCCACGTATACGTCATCTATATACCAACCGGCGTAGGACACGGTTGTGGTGGCATACCATTCAAAGCTGATCTCCACCTCGGGGTTGTTTGCCCATTGGGAGAGGTCTATGGTGAGCTCTTGCCAGGGCATGAATACGGCTGCGTTCTCGGCGCCCCAGACGTGCTCTCCATTTACTTTGATAAAGCCATAATCCCAGGTGTTGTAGCCATCCATGTAGTGCCAGAAACTGAGCACGGGCTGACCTATACCTGAGAGGTTGAAGGTCTTACGCAGATAAGACCAGGCGCCAGCGTTGCTGTAGCCGCTGTGGATCTTGGTGCCCCACATTCCGGTGCCGCTGTGCGCCGTCTGCGGTGGCTGATCCTGGTAGTTGTCGATGTCTACATACTGGGAAACGTCGTATTCGTTTGTCCATTCCCAGTCACCATAACCGCTGGATTCCCAGCCGCCGTCGTCAAATTCAAAGTCTTCCACCACGCCGATTCCACCCGCAGAACCGGGAGAAATCCAGATGAGGTTGACCTGGGTATTATCGTCGGAAACCTGGGCAGTCACGCCGCGGGGTGGGTTGGTGGCTTCAGGGATGATCAGCGTGCCCATATTGTGGTCTGCTGAGCCCACAAACACGGTTCCGTAGAGCGGATCATAGCCTTCCAGCATGATGCTGTAAAAGTATTCGTTTCCGCTCAATACTCCTGTGATGCTGAAGTTGCCTTGGGCGTCGGTTACACCGCTGTAGGTGAGCGGGCCTTGCAAGGTCACTTCTGCGCCTTCCAGGCCCTGCGTGGGCACATCACTGCCCACCACGTGTCCGCTTACCGTGACAGTTACACTTTGTGGGAGGTTGAAGTTCAGCGTGGTAGTCTCGCCGGCCACGATGGTTACGGTGGCGGTCTGTGTTTCGTAGCCAACCTTGGAGGCAGTTACCGTGTGCGTTCCTGCATCAATATAGGGGAATGCATATTCTCCCAGAGGCGTTGTGATGGTGTTGAAAATAGTGTCGTTTACCACCACCAGGGCAGCATCGAGAGGTTCTGTACCACAGGTCACCACTCCCTGCAAGGTGCCCATATTGGATACGTTTTGGCCAATTCTTACGTTGGCGCGGTTGTAGCTGCGGGTTCCGTTTGAAGTGGAGGTTTCGGCGTCCGTGGTATTACTCTGGTATCTCAAGCAGGTGTAGGTTCCTGAGGTGGGAGTGTAATAGACACTGGCGTTTTGGGTGTAAGCTTCAGGAATGAGGGTGGTAACGATATCCACCAGGATGTTTGAAGTTCCATCCCAAATGTAGGGAGCATCAAAGATGTGCACATTCCAGCCAAGTTCCGGCATAAAGCTTTCCTGGAAGAATACCTGAGTGTAGTCTCCGGTCTCAAAGCTGGTGGTAAGCGCATTCAGGGTGGTGTCTTTGATCCTGATCTTGAAGTTTGACATGGGCAAGCAGTTGTTCAGGTTTTGCACATTAAAAGACAAAGAGCTGATTGGGCCGGGCACTGCACCCGCATCAAGGAGCTCTTGTCCGGTGTAGAGATACTGCTGGCGGAAGTTTTTGTACCTTGTTCCATAAGGTGTGGGAACTCCGGTGGCGGTGTTGGTTCCACTGCCGGTTCCGATGGTGAGGATAATCGCCCCCGGCTCCTGCACATCCACGGTTAGCGTGCTGGTCTGGTTGTTGGCGGCAATCTCGTCGCCGTTCAAAGCAACTTCACCGTAGATGCCGAAGCTGCCAACCTGCGTGGGCGTCCACATCAAGGCTATTTCCATGGTTTCCTGGCTTGCAATGGCAGGGCCCGCCACGCTAACCAGCTCCGTTCCATCAGAGTCTTTCAGCTTCACCTGATAGTCAGATTGAGCGTTTATTCCATTGTTTCTGATAGTAACCATGTATTGAGTGGGCGAGTTTTGGTTTGGGGTCAGGTTTCCACTTATCGCAACAGCCCCAAGGTCATTGTTGATGGGCTGATCCGTGTAAGTGATAGTAATTTTGGGAAATTGTCCGGTCAGAGTGCCGCCGGTAGGGTTGTTTGGATCATACGTAGTAGAGTCCGATCTGAGATAGCGGGCTCTATTGCTGCCTTCGGTCTGACACTTGAAATAGTCTTGTGATGAATAGTACTGACCGTCCATATGACGATGGGCCATCAGTACGAGGTTGCCCGGTGTATGCATATAGGGCGTGTGCAGGTCGAAGGTGATGGTATTTTCGCCTTGAGGGAAAGACATATCTCCATCATACACCAGGGTAAGTTGCGTAGCAGGGATATATCCGTCACTGAGGTCGGACTGCTGCGTGCTTCCCAACCATATTTTGACGGGTTTTTCCCCAATGTTAGCGGAGTTGAAGTTGTTGTAGAAGGTTAGTTGTGTGATAGTGCCGCTGTTAAACCCTAATTCGTCCTGGAAATACAAACACTGATAAAGTGAGTTCTTCCAATAGAAGTCAACGGGATAGCGAGCGTTTTGATCTCCGGTGCCAATAGTCACTTCTGTGGCATGGAGCCCAGTAACAACTGGCAACAGTATGGCTAACGCCATAAATAACAGAAAGATTCGGCGCATGAGAAATCTCCTTTTGCTGTAATCTAAATGTTGGTCGGAAAGTGAAGATCCGACTTAAGGATTGCTCAGGTTGCTTGGAGGCTACGACCATGCATCACCAACCTAATAATGATGGCATAGTCAAAATGATTTGATTTCCAGTTTATATTTCAAGTCCAACGTGTCAAGGACTTTTCAGGCCGAATATTCTTTTCTGGCTGCATGGCTTTGCCAATAGAAGAATAACATGATGGCGCTCAAACAGTTATAGATTATTAACATTACTTAAGCCAGAAATCGTATTCACTAAAATCGGGCTCCGGAAGCAAGAGGCTCCTTCGGCTGAACGCCTTTCGTAAGTGCGCTCTAACTCTCTCTTTTTACGGGTGTATTGCTAAAATTCCAGGTTGATCGTGATCGGGCCGTCGTTGACCAGGTCTACCAGCATATCGGCGCCAAAGACTCCGCTCTCGGTGTGCACTCCCCTCTCTTTCAGCTTGGCTTTGAAGAGCTCAAAGAGGTGCGAAGCCTTGTCCGGATGTGCAGCATGGGTAAAGTCCGGCCTGCGTCCCCTGCTGCAATTTGCATAGAGCGTAAACTGCGAGATGGCCAGCACGGAATACTTTTTATCCAAGAGTGAGAGGTTCAGCTTGCCGTTTTCATCCGAGAAGATGCGCAGGTTGAGGATTTTATCCACGGCGGTATCCAGCACCTCTTCTTCATCTTCACGGCCAAAGCCCACAAAGAGCAGGAGGCCATCTTGGATGGCTCCCACCGTCTTGCCTTCCACGCTCACGGAAGCACGCAAGACTCTTTGTAAAACCACGCGCATCAGTCTATCCTGAAGTGGTGTACCTTCCAGCAGCCGACGTCATCTATCCACACGGAACCATCTTTGAAGGGAGACACCATGATTGCCACGCGGCCGAAGCTCACGCCGGGCTTGATGAAGCCTGCACTGATGGTGCCTTGAGTCCAATCCTCGGTGGGACGAATCTTGCTTTTGATGCGGTTGTAGACCTTGCCGTTCTCTTTGAAGCTGATGAATCTGAGCACGATGTCCGGGTTGTCTTTGGAATCGGTGCGCACATTGGCTTTGATGAAGTAGCCGCCATAACGCATCACGTCAAAGGAGTCTGAGATGATGATGGTGGCGTGTTTGGACGCATCAATGCGCAGGCTGGTCTTACCATTCAGGGCGACGTTTGTGTCTATCACCACGTTGCTTTCTTTGATATCGGGCGGATCATGATCCACCATCCAGCCTTTGAGTGCGGTGGCCGGGTCCAAGGAGTAGGGGTTGAATCCCGGGTTGAAGATAAGGTTTGGCAGACCCTCGGTCTGTGATTCCATAAAAACCAGGCTGGGACTCACGACACAGGAGCCCGCAAGCAGCAGCATCACGGCGGTAGCGGCCAATAGTAGTTTTCTCATTTAATAAATCCCCGTTCATTAAGATATTTTAAAACGACGCCCACTGCCAAGCTATTGATCAGCAGGCTGGAACCCCCATAGCTAATGAATAGCAAGGGAACTCCTGTGACTGGTACTATTCCGACATTCATCCCGATATTGATGAAGGTCTGAATCATAAGATAAGCCAAAATGCCAGCGGTGGCAACTTTTCTTTCTTTGACCTTGATCTCAGGGATAGCGTGCGCCATCCTCCAAAAGAAGAGCGCAAACACTGTCAGAACCAATACACTACCCAAAAAGCCGAATTCCTCTCCGATCACGCTGAAAATAAAATCCGTGTGGTGTTCCGGCAGAAAGTTCATGTTTTTCTGCGTCCCCATCAGCCAGCCTTTGCCCGCAAAACCGCCACTGCCGATGGCGATCTTGGCCTGGATGATCTGATAACCTGCACCCAGCGGATCACGCGTGGGATCGATAAAAGTGAGGATGCGCTCCTGCTGGTAAGCCTTGAGCCCATTCCAAAATATGGGCATGATGAGCGCCAGAAAAACATTGATCACACCACAGATGGTGATGGTAACCCAGGAAAGCCCCATCCGGATAAGCAAATATACAAAGAGCAGAATCCAGACCACTACCGCAATCCAGTGCAATGACGATACTATGCTCAGCACCGGCGAAACTATGATCAGGATATAATAAAAAGGCACATCCGCGGCGATCAGCATCGCCAACAGCGAAAAGACAAACACCAGCGAAGTACCAAAATCAGGCTCCATCAGGATCAGCACTATGGGCACGACCATGATGCCAAAGCCATAGGCCACCTGCTGCAGTTCGGTGAGATTCTCTTTGGTGATCACCCTGGCAACCAGGAGCACAGACAGCAGCTTGGCGCTTTCTGAAGGCTGATAGCTGAGGCCCAAAAAGCTGAACCACCTGTGCGCTCCATGCGCCGCCGGTACGAAGAGCACCCCGATCAAAGCCAGCATATTGGCGATAAAGAGCGGCACGATGAGGATGTCAAATATCGGCATGGGCAGCTTGAGCAGCAAAAGGATGGCCGAAAGCGAGATGATGGCAAAGATGATCTGCTTCCACCAGTGGTTTTGCGTGCTGTGATGCTTGCCGATGATGGTGGTGCTGGCAGAATAGATGGCGATGCAGCCCATCACGATGAGGATGATCAGCAGCGAGGCCAAAACCCAGTCAAACTTCTTGCGATTGAACATCAGCCCGCCTCCTCCACAGGAGTCACCGCCGCGGGCTCTTCATAGGGGCCCTGATACGGGAAGGCCTCTTCCGCTTCGTCCTCAGCTTCGTCTTCCAGGTCTCTAAACTGATCCGGAATAGGCGCCGGTGCCTTGAAGCGGTCGATATTGCCCACATAATAGTTTGCAATGCGGCTGGCAATCGGCGCAGCGACGGCTCCGCCACCGCCTGCATTTTCCAAAAAGACGGTGATCACGATTTCCGGTTTCTCCGCCACGATGTAGCCACAAAACCAGGCATGCGTGATCTTGCCCATGGCGTTTTCTGCTGAACCTGTCTTGCCGTAGGTGGTGACGCCGGCCACGTTGAAGGCTCTGCCTGTGCCACCGGGTGCATTGGTCACTGCCCAAAGCCCGTCCTGGATGGCTTTCAGTGTGCTCTGGCTCCAGCCAAAGCTGTGTTTATCCAAGGGCTGCACCTGCTCACGGCTCACCCTGCCGCGCCCCAAAGTTCTCACCAGAAAGTGAGGCTGGATCCAATATCCGCCTCTGGCGATGGCTGCATAAAAGGCATTCATCTGCAAGGGAGTGGTGAGCACCTCACCCTGCCCGATGGAAAGGTTGGCCTTATAGCCCTGCAAACTGCCGGCACGGCCCAAGCGCTTTTTAAACCATTCCGTATTGGGATACAAACCCGCTCTTTCGCCTGGAAGATCAATCCCCGTGCGGTTTACCACGCCGCAGGAAACGGCATGACGCCAGGCATCATCCAGAGGAATCCGGCTGATGAGATCGTAAAAGAAGACGTCGCAGGAAACCCTGAGTGCATCCACCACATTGGTGCGTCCGTGTCCACTGCTCGACCAGCATTTAAAGAACCTGTTGCCTATCTTGAGGCCGCCTCCGCAAGGAGCCAGCAGCGTGTTTCTATTGATGATCCCCGCCTCGAGGCCTTCCGCTGCCGTCACAGGTTTAAACACCGAACCGGGCGGATAGGCACCCTGTGAGGCTCTATCCAAAAGCGGCCGTTCCGGACGGTTGAGCTCCGCCCACAAATCCGGACTGATCCTCTGCATGAAGACGTTGGGATCGTAGCAGGGATTGCTGGCATAGGCCAGAATCCCGCCATCCTCGATATTGGAAACCACGATAGCGCCGCGACTTCCCGGGGGAAAGCATTCCTGCACAAAGGTTTGCAGGTCGTTGTCTATACTCAGCACCAGGGAGAGGCCGTTGAGCGGCTCCACATCCGCATCGGTGCGGAAAAAGCCCAGGTTTTGATCCCCCCGCGCATCCACCTGGATAATCTGCTTTCCATCTTTTCCACGCAGCAGGATCTCGTAGTATTTCTCCAGGCCGCCCTTGCCGATATAGCCATTGAGCGAATAATCTTCCTGCCTGTAGCGCCTGAATTCATCCTCGTTGATGCGTCCCACATAGCCTGTAAAATGGTTTGGATAGAGGTATTCACGCGTGGTGCCGCTGCGGAAAACCAGCTCCGGGAAGTAGTTGAGCTTCTCCGAGAGCGTCAGCATCGTCTCATAGGAGATATTATCCACTAACATGATCTCTTCATAAGTCTTAAAGCGTTGCTGGAAGATGAGATCGTGCAGTTCTTCCTTTTCTATGCCAAAATGCGTTTTGAGAAACAGTCCCAGCGCATCTATATTTTTCACCTTGCCGCTGATGAGATAGAGGTCGTGCGAGGGGATATTGATCACGATGGGGCGGTATTTGACGTCGTAAATCTCGCCGCGTGTAGCAGTTACCCTGCGGATACGCACGAAGTTGTTTTCGGCGATCCGGCGATAATAGCTGCCTTTGATCACCTGCAGCCGAAAGAGAGCACCAAACAAAAACAAGAAAAGCAGGCAGAGGATCACCCTCAGATAGAGGGCGGAAGTGCTCCTATTCATTGACTCTTACCACTCTCAAGCGTGAGATATAATACAGCAGCCAATACACCGCGAAACTGATGACGAGATTGTAGATGAAGGCGATCAGGTTCAGGGTGGCCAGCTGCAGCGAGAAGCCGTGCGTGATCCCCAAAGTAAGCCACAAAGCTAAAAACCAGATCAGGTTTGCCATCACCAGCGAGATCATCATCGCCGCCTTGCTTTCTGCTTCAAAAGGCTTGCGCACCTCGCTCACAGCCACGCCGATAATCAAAAACATAAGCGGACTGTAGCCAAAGAGACCGGGCTGAGTGGTATCATACATCACCGTGATGATGAAGGTCACGATCAGAGCGATGTCGCGGGGCCTGGTCCAGACCAGAAACACTGCCCAGGGGATCAGGATATTGGGAATCCAGCCGGCGATGCTGATCATCGGCATCAGCATGATCTGTATGTAGAGGAGAATCAGGCCCAAAATCCAGGACCGGAGCGCTTTCAGGATCATCTCCGTCTCCTGAGGATAAAGACGTGCTCCAGGTTTTCCACCTGCGTAAAAGGCTCCAATTCTGCGCTGATAAAGAGATTGTCGCTGGATTCCTTGATCCGCTGCACCGTCCCCACGGGATAAGCCTTGGGATAAAGCTGTGACAGATTAGAGGTTACGATCGTATCGCCCACGCTGATCTGAGAGCCGATCTTGATCATATTCATGCTCACGGGACCGTGGATGTCGGATTGCAAAATCCCTTGCACACTGGTATTTTTGTCCATCACCGGCATCTGAAAATCAGGATTGCTGAAGGGCATGACCACACAATGGCCCGGCGCCACACTGACCACTTTGCCCACTATACCCGTGGCGGAAACCACCGGACTCTCTATCTTTATCCCTCGGAGCGAGCCCTTGTTCACGATCAGGTTACGCATCTGGAAAGCCCCCGAATAACCGATAACCTCACAGGTTTCAAAATCGCTCAGACCCTCGTCCATAGCCACGGTTGCCGCCCAGTCATAAAGCTTCAGCTCGTTTTGAAGTTGCAGGTTTTTCAGCCTTTCGCCGGCTAATTGCTCACGGAGCTTGGTCAGCTCGGTTTTCAGCTCCTCGTTGCTGCGCATGGTATGAATTGAATGCGTGAAAGGATAAAACACGGTATTGCCCAGAAAGGCGGCACGTGCGCCGCGGCTCTCCTCAGAACCGATCAGCATCGTCAAACAGAGGACAAACAGGATTATCGGCACCAGATACTGCTTGATCATCCCGCTATAACCCCGCTACAGATGCTGTGTTGCCAAGTGTTTCCATGCAAGGTTCGGAGCGTAAAACCACTCAATCTTCGATGCGCTTGATCAATACCTTCTTGTAGCGATCCACATCGTCCAACACCCTGCCGGCACCCTTCACCACACATTCCAGGGGATCGGGAACCACGTGCACGGGCAGGTCGACCGTCTTGCAGATCTTTTCGTCCAAACCTTTCAGCAGGGCGCCGCCGCCGGTGAGGAAAATGCCGTGCTCGGCAATGTCTGCCGAGAGTTCCGGAGCGGTGCGTTCCAGCAGGCGCTTGATGGCATCTATCATGGTGGCAATGGTTTCGCTGATGGCTTCACGAATCTCTTCCGAGGAAATCTTGAGCGTCACGGGGAAGCCGCTCACCACGTCGCGCCCACGCACATCCATGGTAAGCTCTTCTTTGAGCGGATAGGCAGACCCGATCTCCATCTTGATCTGCTCAGCCGTCTGTAAACCCACGTGGAGATTGTTTTTCTTCCTCAGGTAGTTGATGATGTCGATATCCAATTTATCGCCACCCACACGGATGGAATTGTGAACCACGATATGCGAGAGCGAAATCACGGCGATCTCACTGGTGCCGCCACCGATATCCATCACCATGTTTCCACAGGCCTGCTCGATGGGCAAATCCGCTCCAATAGCGGATGCTACCGGCTCGCTGATCAAATAAACTTCACGCGCACCTGCGTGCAGTGCGCTGTCTCTCACGGCACGCTTTTCCACCTCTGTGATGCCGGAGGGAACGCAAACTATCACCCGCGGCCGCACCAAAAGACGCTTCTTCTGCGCCCGCATGATCAGATTGCGCAGCAGCAATTCGGTGACCTGGAAATCTGCTATCACACCGTCTTTGAGGGGCTTGATCACCCTCACCTCGTCAGGATTTTTGCCCAACATCGCCTTGGCTTGCTGCCCAATGGCGATAATCTTCTTGTTATCCGTGGAAACAGCCACCACGGAGGGCTCGTTGATCACCACACCTGAAGTCTTTTTATATACGAGCGTGTTGGCCGTGCCAAGGTCGATGGCAACATCGTTTGTCATGTGTCC
>JGI24501J29690_1001015_pt1 | contig 14047 bp, 8 predicted proteins | sample BioPla2RNA2_FD_29690 | JGI IMG/M metagenome (IMG submission 29690) | reverse complement strand
GGCGGTGGTGTGAAGGTCCTGCATCAGTTCGATCTGGCGTTCGGTGTTCCCGACGCTCGTCGGGAGAACGGTCGCACCGACGCGTTCGGCGCCGTAGTGGACCCCGAGACCGCCGGTGAAGAGACCGTAGCCGTAACTCACCTGGAGGACATCCCCGCGCCCGAGACCGCAGGAGGAGAACGCACGCGCCAGAGACTCGCTCCAGTTCTCGATGTCGCGCCTGGTGTAGCCGACGACCGTCGGTTTCCCGGTCGTGCCGGAGGAGACATGGTACCTGACCAGTTCATCCCTCGGCGCGCAGAAGAGCCCGTCCGGGTAGTTGTCCCGGAGGTCCCGCTTGTACATGAACGGGAGTTTCCGGATATCTGCAAGCGACCTGATATCGTCGGGCCTGACCCCCTGCTCCTTCATCCGCCGCCGGTAGAACTCGCTCGTCTCGTAGACCCGCTGGATCAGCGCTTTTGCGAGCCTATACTGAACCTGCCGGAGTTCATCAGGCGGCATCGCCTCAACTTTGTGGTTCCAGCATCCCATCACAGGATCCTCCGCCGGTCGATGACCCGCTTCGCCTTCCCCTCAAACCTGGGCAGCGAACCGGGCTCCACCAGTTTCACCGCGGTCCGGAGCCCGAGGGTGTTGTGGAGTTCGCCGGCAATCTTCTTCTGGACGCGGGCGAGGTCCTGGAGTTCCCCGGAGAACCCGGCCCGGGTCATCTCCACCTCGATGGTCATCTCGTCGAGGTGTTTCGCGCGGTCGACGTAGACCATGAACTGCTCCCCGACCTCGGGGAGAGACCGGAGCACGTGCTCGATCTGCGACGGGAAGACGTTGATCCCCCGGATAACCAGCATATCGTCGCTACGGCCCGTGATCCTCTCGATCCTCAGGCCGCGCCCGCAGGCGCACTCGCCCTCGATCAGCCGTGTCACATCGCCTGTGCGGTAGCGGACGAGCGGCAGGGCCTCCTTGACGAGCGGCGTGATGACCAGTTCCCCCCGCTCGCCGGGAGCGAGCCGTTCACCGGTCTCCGGATCGATGATCTCTGCCAGGTAGCAGTCGTGCCAGAGGTGGAGCCCGTTCCGCTCCGGGCACTCGAACGCCACCCCGGGACCATACATCTCAGAGAGCCCGTAACTGTCGTAGGCCTTCAGCCCAAGGCGCCGCTCGAGTTCAGCCCGCATGTTCTCCGACCAGGGTTCGGCCCCGAAGATCCCTATCCGCAGGGTATCGAGGGTCTTTCCCATAGACTCAGCTACCTCAGAGAGGTGGAGGGCGTAACTGGGCGTGCAGTGGATGGCGGTCACCCCGAAGTCCTCGATCATCTCGATCTGGCGGCGGGTGTTCCCGGTTGCGCTCGGGATCACGGTCATGCCGACCTTCTCGGCGCCGTAATGGAACCCAAGACCCCCGGTGAAGAGACCGTAATTGACCGCGTTCTGGAAGATGTCATCTTCCCGAAGGCCAATCATGGTCATGTTCCGCGCGACCAGTTCCGACCAGTTGTCCAGATCCTTGCGGGTGTAGCCGACGACCGTCGGCTTCCCGGTCGTGCCGGAGGTGGTGTGGATCCGCACGACCTTCTTGAGCGGGACCGCAAAGAGGCCGAACGGGTACCCGGCCCGGAGTTCCGGTTTATAGGTGAAGGGGAGTTTCTCTACATCGTCAAGCGTCCTGATATCGTCCGGCGAGACGCCCGCTTCCCTGAATTTTCTCTGGTATAGCCCTACTTCCTGTGCCTGACGGAGCGTCCATTTCAGCCGCTTCAGTTGAAGATCCGCGAGTTCCTCAGGCCGGATTGTCTCCATCGCCCTGTTCCAGAACATAAATATCCCATCGGTATATCGCCGGCCGTGGAGGGGCAGCCCCCCCACCGGCCGTACGTTGGTATATGGTTGCCAATGCTCCCGGCGGCCTGAAGTTGCGTTCGCAAACGACGATACCGCCGGGCCTATCTACCTTTATGTGGGCGGTCGGTGCGGAAAAGGTTTGTTAACCCGTGGCGTGGTACACCGTGGCAGTCTCCGGGGCGGGCCATCCAGGTCTCCCCTCCTGGAATGCTTCCAGCACAAAGTCTACAAACATCCTCGCTTCGTCTGGGTGCGGCGCGTTTGCGGGGATGGTTATCGCATAGACGATCGGCTGGCCTACCCGTTCACTCCCGATGGACTGGAACCGCCGGAACCCGAGGGTCACATGCACCTTCTGGTAGTCGTCGGCGTGTTCCGCAGAACCGAGATTGATCTGGGGCGGGAGGTCAATCCACCGGAGCCCGTGCTCCTCTGCGACACTCCGGTACTCGAAGGCGTAGTCGATCCCGCCGGCGTCCAGGAGCGAGAGGAGGTAGATGCTCCCATCGCGGATGGCGACCTTCTCGTCTGCCGGCCTCATCCGTTCCGGAAGTGTGATCTTTCTGATCCCATCTGCGCGGGTTACCGTGAGGGGCGGGTCAAAGGAGCTCCCGATGATCGCCTCAAAGAGTCCGGATTCACCGTAATATTCCTCAGCAAGTGCTGTCACCATCAGCGCCCGGTAGCCGCAGGCGTCAAGCATGGGGTTTGAGAACCCCACCCGCACGTCCGGGCGGGCGAGAACCTGGTACCAGTTCTCCTGCGTGATCTCATCTGCGCCGGCGCTCCTGTTAGTATAGGCGACCACCAACTCGTTCCCGGCAAAGGGGACGTACCAGTCGGTGTAATTGCCTCCTCCCTCAGCCATCGGTCTGTACATCATATCCGGTATCAGTGACGCGTCTGCGACCGCGACGACGTCGACCTCCCTTTCGAGGTCTGTCACCTGCCTGATGGCCTGGATGCTTCCGTGCCCCTCGATGCGGACATCGATCTTGGGGTGCTGGGTCTCGAAGGCGGCCTCGATATCCTCAAGTGGGTAGAGGAGGCTGCCTGCCGGTATCACCGTGAGGATGGTTTGTTCGGGGCTGGTATCGGTGCAGCCTGCAGATGTTGCCAGGAGGGCGAGAACGAGCACAGCGAGGGGTGCAGAGCACTTCATTTTTTATGGACCTCGATCCGATCGACCCACTTCACCCACGAACTCCCTTCAGTGATGACATCGGGGTTCTCGGTAATGATAACCAGGCGGAGCGGCCCGCCATCTTCGTAGGCCAGCGGTTTTCCGTCCTGATCGTAGGCCAGGATCACGCGGAGCGGCGGTGACGCAACCTCCTTGAGGTCCTCGTTGAAAGTGAAGAATCCCTCTCCGTTGACCTGGTCAGTATCAAAGACCCAGAGGTAGCCGTCTTCTGCGGAGACATAGATCAGGTCGTCTCCCCCGGCTCCGCCTGCCATCTCGACGAGATCGGCGAGGAGCACACCGCGGAAGCGGTTCGGGCCGTACTTGATACCCACCGTCGAGACCGAGTAGCCGTAGCCCTCGACGGCCGGGAGCGCCCTGAGCTCAGGATGGGTGAGGACCTGCTCCTGGTCCCCGGCAAGCGTCAGGTTCCAGGCGGGGTAGTCGTCAGCACCTGTCGTGCCGAGGCATCCGGGTGCGAGAGCCACAACACCGATGATGAGCAGGGTGAGGAGGGTGAGATATGCCTGGCGCACCAGGATCACGCTCCTCTCCGGGCATGGAGCGCTGCTGCTCCAAGGGCCGCGGTGAGTGTCACCACCAGGGAGAGCGGGGTTTCCGCTGGTTCCGTCGTCCCCTCCGGGGTGTTGAGGGATCCCGCAAGCGCCCCCCGCTCGCCGGTGAACCCGTCGGTGTAGACACGGATCTCATCCACCCACTTCACCGTGAGACCGCCGGTGGAGGGGTAGAGGTCGTAGAAGTGCTGCGCCGATTCAGGGAGTGTCTCATGCATGTCCCAGTTCCCGTAGACGTGGAGGCCTTCCTCGTTGGTTGAGTTGTCGGCAAAGAAGACCAGGCGCATCCCGGTGTAGTAGTCAGGGACGTAGCCGGTCCCCTGCCGCTCTCCGGCCCCTGTCTCGGCACCGTTGTACCAGCAGATCCCCATGGGCCCCTGGCGGGAGTCAGGCTCATAGACGTTCTGGTAGGTGAACTCAACATGGTAGCCGTCGGCCGCCCGGACCATGATCTCATCCCCGGGTTCGGCGCCCCCGACCAGTTCGGCGAGGTCACGGATGTCTGTTCCCTTCACGGCTCCTCTGTCCTTGAAGTTTGTTGTCTCCAGGGGGTCCCACTTGTCCCCCTCAAAGACCGGCCCCTGGTGGTAGTAGTGGGTTACGCCGTCCCCGAGGACCGGGAGGTTTTCCTCCATCCAGCGGTAGTCTACTGTTGTTTCGTTTATGACGGTAACTCCGTCGCTTGCGATCTTTGCAATGTGCAGTTCGGTTGTCGGCGCCGCCGATGCGGCAACCGCCAGCATACTCACGCAAAGAAGCGTAAGCAGCGTCCATGTCAGTTTCTTCTGCATAATCATCATCTCCTTAGTCTGAATAACATCGCTACGCTGAGAAGGGCTGCCGGCGCGCCCCACCACCCGGCAGCCACGTTCTCCGGCGGTGCAGTATCCTGGGGGAGACAGACGGTATCGATGACGGTCCCTGCCGGATACATTGTCACCTCGCCTTCCTCTGTGACCTCTGCGACCGCTACCATCTCCATAACAATCGATTTCGGGCTGACGGTGGCCCTGACGTAGCCGAGAGTCCCCCCGTGGCTCATCTGGTGCCCCCCGGGTTTCTCCCCAGCGAGCGGGTAGAGCGGGGCGCCGCCGCACCCGACAACGAAATACTCGGTCCCGCCTGCCTGGTAGCGCTCGTAGGCGTGGGTGTGCGCGCCAAAGACGGCGTCAACACCGCTGCGCGAGAGGATATCGCACCACTCGGCCCTGATCGCCAGGTCCCCTCCGGGGCGTTTGCGGTCAGAACTGAACGGCGGGTGGTGGAACGCCACGACCTTCCTGGGCAGAGGGGATGCGAGGTCTTCCTCCAGCCATGCGGTCTGTGTCTCCATATCCGCCCATGCCCGGTCGTTGCTGTCGAGGATGGTCACGTGGAGGCTGCCGGCATCGAAGGAGTAGTAGGGCGGGAGGCCGAAGATGGCGGAGAAGGCCTCCGCTGACCCGTCGTGGTTGCCTGCCACCGGTACCAGGGTTGTGTTCCTGAGCACCGGCCCTGCTACGGCGAAGAACTCGTCCCACTCCGGCTCGTCGCAGACAAAATCGCCGGTGTGAATGACAAAGAGGATATCCTCCTCTTCGGCTATCCTCTCTGCCACCAGGCCGTGCCGCTCGGCCTGCGTAAAGAAGGGTTTCTGCCCCCGGGTGTCGCCGTATATGATGCAGGTGAACGTCTGGTCCCCGAATGTCCGGAACCTGCAGTCCCCCATCGTCTCATCTCCGGTGCCGACCCGGTAGCGGTAGGTGGTCGCCGGTAGAAGCCCGGTGAGCAGCACGCGGTGCATGCTTCCCTCCCCGGACGAGGTCACGCGGCAGACCTCGCCGCCCTCGGGGGCGTACTCGACCCATCCTGGCCCCTCGTCGGTTGTCTTCCAGGTGATCATCGCCGAGTCTCCGGCGGTGTTGGTGACGTACGGGCCCCAGACGATGGTAGCTGATGCTGCCGGGATGAGGAGGGCGAGGAGGAGCACGACCACCGGGAAGAGGTTTCGGTATCTGCTCACCGGCGTTCCTCCTTCAGGACCACCGTGCGCTGCGTCGTTCCTCCCGGCGTCACCAGCACATCATCGACGGTCCTTGAGGCGTTCTCGGAGACGACCCGGACCTCGTAGGTGCCGATGCTCATCCCGGGGAAGGTGTGCGGTGCTTTCTCGCCCGTATACCGACCGTAGAGGTAGATCTTTGCATCCGGGACCGTACTCTCGACGAGGAGGTCACCATGGGGGTACTCCCGGAGCGTACAGGTGATAGAGCCGCCAGTTCTGGCTTCCTCTGGTATCCTGATGACCTCCTCGGCGGGGAGGTAGCCGGGCATCGAGACCAGGATCCGGTGCTGGCCAGGTGAGAGGCCGTCCACCCGGCACGGCGTGACCTTGTCGGTGGGGAATCCGTCGATGAAGACCAGGGCACCCGGGGGGCTTGATCGGATGCTGATCGAGACGATACCTTCGCTCTGCGGCTCTACCGTGTACGTCTCACCTGATGCGATGCCCGGGGGGATCGCGTGTGAGCGGTAGGTTCCGTTCCAGAAGACGGTGATCCAGGACTTTGCCCCCTCGATTGCAGCATCGCCCGGGATGGTGCCGGCCGGGAAGACTCCGTTCACCGTAAACTTCGCGCCCTGATAGGTCTCTGAGTCTATCCGGGTGGTCTTCTTGTACCGGTTTGTCAGGCCGTCGAGGAGGACCGGTGCGACCGCATCGGGGTAGACCCAGGCCTGGAGTGCCTCAAACTGGTAGCCGGAGTCTTCTCTTTTCCCATCGGAATCGCTCTCTTCGACCCGGATGGTATGCAGACCTTCACGGAGGCCGTAGACAGTCTGGGGCGTCTTCCAGACCAGTTTTTTGTTGTCAACGACGATCGTCATGCCCGGGGGGTACGAGTCGATGTAGAGTCCGCCAGAGTGGTTTTTTGTGCTCCGCGCCTCACCCGGTGTCTGTTCGGAGAGCACCGGGGTATCGGTCAGCACGGGGGTTATCGCACCCTCGCTGGGGGGCGATGTGCTCTCCGGCTCCAGCGGGGTTATCGTACTCTCCCCCATCCCGAGGAACGAGAACAGTCTGCCCACGAAAGTGAGGATAGCTTCGATGAAAGCCTCTATGGGGTTGCTCGGTGCCGGACGCCCGGATGTGGGTTCACCCCGGCCCGTGGTGTTCGCTCCGGTCTCATAATCTACCGGGGAGAGAATCAGATTAAGGGCGGTCTGCCCACCCCCCTCGACGGTGACGGTCCTGGTGGTGTTTTGGTAGCCGGGCACTACAAGTTCGATCGTATGCCTGCCGGCCGGGACCGCTTCCAGGGTCGCGTTGGTCCAAAGCCCCGTCGCGTTTCCGTCGAGGTAGATGCTCGCGTTCGCCGGGACCGAAGAGACGACAAGCCTCCCGGTCCCGGTGGCGGCGTTGCCTGTGGTAATGTTCTCGAAGATCAGATCGAGGAGGCTGCATTGTCCCACCTCGACGGTGACAGTCCGGGTCATATTCGGGTAACCGGGCAGCACGAGTTCGATCGTATGCTCGCCGGGCGGGACATCTTTCAGGGTCGCATCGGTAAAGAGCCCAGTCATATTCCCGTCGAGGTAGATACTCGCGTTCATCGGGACTGAAGTGATGGCGATGCTCCCGTTTATGGAGCCACCGCCATCACTACTGCTATCGCCACCTGATTCAGCCTCCAGAGTCAGGTTGAACTCGACCTCTGTGACAGCGTTCGCATCGACCGTGACCCACTCTTCATCCGGCTGGACGAACCCCTCCAACTCGACCCGGACAGAATGGCTGCCGACCTCAATCCCGGAGATGGTGCAGGGGGTCACGTCACCGGTCTCTTCGTCATCGATGAAGATGGTGGCCCCGGAAGGGGTCGAATTTACGTGAATGCTCCCGGTGGCCTCTTCTTCGCTCTCGATGATGACTTCGCTGACAAACTGCACGGAGAGACCTGTGGTGGTTGGATACTCACCATTGTAGAAATACCAGTATTCGGGGTCGAAACACTCGTGCATATCCCAGACGCCGAAGACATGGGTGCCGTTCGGGTTGGTCGATGTGTCTGCAAAGAAGACCAGCCTCATTCCGCTGCGATAATCAGGAACATATCCGTCTTCAGCGTGGTACCAGGTGATGACCATCGGCCCCTGCCGGGGTTCCGGTTCGTAGACGTTCTGGTAGGGGAACCTCTTTGACATCCCATCTGCCGCCCGGAGCATGACGATATCCTCCTCGCCCATCCCGCCGACGAGTTCGCAGATGTCTTTCAGGTCGGTTCCTTTCACCGCGCCCATATCCTTCTCTTTGACGTTGGTGTCTTCCTCGGGGTTCCAGGGATCCCCTTCAAAGACCGGGCCCTGGTGATAGTAGTGGGTCACGCCGTCACCCTGGACCGGGAGGTTTGCCTCAAGCCAGCGGTAATCGACCGTCTTCTCGTCTATGACGCTAACTCCATCGGCTGCGATCTTTTTGATGTGGAGTTCGGTCGTAGGGGATGCGGCAACCGGGGCCGCCAGTGCCAGCAGGAGGCAGAGCGAGAGGGCAACCAGGTGCGGAATGGAGCCTCGTATGTGCGTTGATACCATGGTTTTACTCTTGAATGTCCGAAAAAGGGGTGTTGGTTACTTCTTCCTCATAACGAGGAATGCTGCAAGTGCGGCGACCAGTACCACGACAAGAGCCAGCGCCCAGGTCGGGAACGCAGCCCCGGGTTCCCCGGCCGTTTCCTGCTCAGGGGTCGGAGTGTCCTGTGTTTCTGGTGCTGTCGTCCCTGAGACGGCCCATGCCAGAGCATAGATGCTGAAGTGCGATACCTCTGCAGTGACCGTCCGTGTGGCGGGGTCCACTGTTGCGGGAACATCCTGCCACTTCCCGGTCTCGGGGTTGTACCACATCACTTTCGGTGTGGCACCCTTGTCGATCTTCGCCCACTCTTCCCCGGAGAGGGCGTAGGTGAGGACAGCCGGCGGGTCGAAGGTGGCACCCGCAGGGCCGCACGAGAGCGCGATAGCGACCGTCGTTCCCGGCGGAGCCGCCGGAACGTCGGCTGGGGCAATCCTCGTAGTGGTCACCTCGCCGAGCGGGTTGCCGTCCGCGTCGCGCGCGGTGGTGCCTTCCCGTATCTCCACGGCACAGGCCTCATCAGTGGTCCTGACCGTCACGGACTCAAGCACCACCCCGGTCGGTGATGTGGCAAGGGATACGCGCCCGGTATGCACCTCGGGGGCACTGGGGTCATAGACCAGCTGCGATCCCGGGTCTTTGGAGGATCCTCCGCCAGGCGTGGTGCCGGACCCGCTACCGTCTCCTGTACTGCTGCTCGGGGCTTTTGTAGCAACCAGCGCGAATGCTGAGAGGCCGCCCGGGGATACGGCCTCAAAGATGTAGTTCCCGGCAGCATCGCGTTCTTTGAGGCAGTGCGTTTCCAGTCCAGTCGTTGTACCATCATCGGCCTGCCGCAGGATGACGACGTTATCCACCCCGCCCATGCTGGTAACCCATTCGGGGCCGGCCGCCATCCTGATCGTTGCGGCCCTGATGATGCCACCGTCCCCTTCGTTTGCGACGTTGGTCTTCTGTACGTTCAGGACATAGGCAAAGCTGTTGATGTTCTTGCCCGTCATCTGGTAAACAACGGTTTCGAATGCCTCCTGTTCGTCGGTTTTGGGGTTCTGATAGATTGTCGTATCGAGTTGAGCGGTTGAGCCGGGGTGCCTGCTCATCTCAAGGTCGACCTGTGCCCAGGCAGATCCGGTGTTGATCGGACTGCTTCGGGCATAGACGCTCTCGATGGTGCCGGCGAGCTGCATATCTCCAGCAGGTCGTTCCCTGGTGAAGATGACCACTTCCTCCCACCCGTCCACATTGCTCAGAGTGATGGCGGTCTCGTTGGTGGTGATGCCGCCCAGAACGGTCCTGTTATTGATGACGACCTGCTGCCCCCCGTCGGTGTCCGTGATGCCGACACCCTCGATTGCGAACGAATTCCTGCCGGACGCTACCGGCACCTGATCGTCCTCCCCTCCGGTGACAGCCGAGAGGTCGAGCCGCCGGGTTGCTCCCCCGGTAAACGCGACCTCCTGATCGGCCTTGTGGCCGTTCACCCAGAAGGTTATGATCGGGGAACCAGAGCGCCGGAGATCCTCTTCAGTCGCCCTGACCGCGAGGACTCCCGGAGAATCCAGGGGGCCATACTCCCCGGCCTTTGTGGTGACTGTGGAGCCGCGTTCGTTCCAGTCGATCCTGGCGGTGATGACGGTTCCCGCGGGTGCGGGTTTCCCGTCGAGCGTGACGCTGCCGGCAAATTCATCGGGGAGCACCGGCAGGGCGGCTGCTGTGCAGGCAAGAGAGAGGAGAATGAGGAGGGATATGATATACCTGATATCCATGGATCCGCTCCATCATGCCCCGATAGCGGCGAGTTCGCTCTCACCGCGCAGGTAGACCCAGTAGCCCTTCATCGGCAGCATCTCCTGCGTGTCAGCGTGGTTGCCCGACCCGCCCCGTATGATGGATGTCTCGTACCGCTGTGTGCTGGCGTCATGCCCGATCACCTGCGTCCACGCATCTCCAAGCGAGAGGAGGGTGTCGCGCGCCGTGGCTGGTTCGGTGTCGCTGAACCCGATAGCGTTCCAGCCTTTTGCAAGCGCCTTTGCTGGAGGAGTCCTGATCACGCCGGTGTCAAACTGGAGTGGAACCTCCACGTTGCCGGCAGAGTAGATCCAGTAACCCTCAAGCGGGAGAATCGGGTCGGTCTCCGTCACTCTCTTCCAGTCCTTTATCGCGGCATCATACTGCCAGATGCTGTGCTTCTCCCGGTTGACGTTAGCAAAGATTGTGGCATTGTCGTTTCCGGCAGAGAGCACCCTGGGTACCGAGACAAAGTTCCAGCCCTGCTCAAGGGAGATCGTCGCATCGGCAACAATCGGCACCCCGGTCAGCACAATCTCATCGATGCTCCCGACTCTCTGCTTGTTCGAGGTCAGGGCGGAGCCGACGAGTTTCAGCGGCCAGGTTTTTCCGTCATTCGGCAGCGGTGCACCGTCGATCTCGTCGGCGACGATGATATTGTTGTTCCGCTTGACAAACGAACTGTTGAACGTGGTGGAGAAGTCATCATCGGTGCCTTTCACGCCGTCCGGACCGTAGTCGATGACGGTGATCTCATAGCCCGCGTCCGCAAGGTCGTCATTGAAGGGGTTTGTTCCGTAATCGTGTTTGTTGGCATCGTCAACCCAGCCACAGAGGACCCAGAGCGGCATCCCCGACCAGACCTGCCCCTCACCGTCGGTCCAGGTTGCGCTGTGGCTGCCTGCCATGGCGCAGGCCTTGGCCGACTCAAAGTAGGATCTGCTCATGGTATCGGTGATGGCGCCGGTCAGGGTAAGGCTCCAGTCCTCCCGCGTGCCTGGGTAGATCGCGATGGTCGCGATGTATTTTGTGGATACACCGGCTGCCGAGGGGTACTGGATACCGTCGGCCCAGTAGTAGTGCCAGTAGTCTTCAGCGAGGCATGTCCGCATGTCTTCGGCGCCGAAGACGCCGCCAGGAGTAGTGAAGAAGTTGCGTGGGCCGTCGCTGTAGTCGGGCACGTAGCCCTGCCGCTCGTTCCACCAGGCGATGATTGCCTCTCCCTGCCGCTCAAGCGGGGTGTAGAGGTTGGTGTAGTTGAGTTTAGTCTCGAAACCATCGGGTGCGAGGAGCTTGACTTCTCCTCCCTCGGGGACTCCGCCCACGAGGTCACAGAGATCCCTGACTGCGGTTCCTTTCACGACCTCGTCGACTTTATTGAGGTTAATGTCTTTGGCCGGGTTCCAGAGGTCGTCAGGCTTGAACGTGGGACCCTGGAACTTGAGCCGGATGCCGTCCGGCTCGCCGTAGACCTTCAGGTTCTTCTCCATCCACTCGCAGGTCTTCGTCGTCTCGTTCACGACCGTTTTGCCGTCGGAGGCGTACCTGACGATCCGGATGGCCGGGGGCTCTGTCGGTTTCTGGAAGTCGACGAGCTGGATCCTCTGGATGTTCCCAACGCTCAGGCTCCCGGTTGCGCCCTCACCGACGAGGCGGAGCGGGTAGACCTTGTCCCCGGTGATAGCTGTACCGTTGACCTTGCTTGCGACGATGTAGTTCCCCGCGTTTGTCAGGATATCCTGGCTGGAGAACTCCTTGCTGTAGGGGTTCTCTCCGCCGGAGGAGACGATCACCGTGTAGCCTGCCTGGGCAAGGGCGGTGTTGAACGCCCCGGAGCCGTGCATGACATCGTCGTCAACCCAGCCGCAGAGAGTCTTTAACGTGACGCCGGTCCAGGTGCTGACCCCATCGTCATAGGTCACTGTGTGGTGACTGCACGCTTCGCAGTCCTCAAACTCCTCCTTCGTGAAGAGATCCGTAACCTTCGGCCCCTCGAGGGAGAGCGTCCACTCAGATTCGGTGCTCTCGCCCGGCAGCCCCTCGAGGACAATCGATGCGATGCCGCCGACCTGCTGTTTCCCGGAGAGACCGGGGCCGACAAACTTCAGCGGCCCGCCGTTATCTGCGGTAAGCGCTGTTGCGTTCAGTTTGTCTGCAACGATGAACGAGTCGTTCCAGGCGATGTCGGCGATCTCGAAGGTGGCGTTGAACCCGTCACCCGCGGTCACCCGCACGGTGTACCCCTCGGCCGCCCGTGTGTCGTTGAATTTCCAGTGGCTGCCTGAATCTATGTCGTCAACGGCGCCGACGAGGTACCGGATCGGCATCCCGGTCCAGACCCGGTCTTTGGAGTCGGTATAGCTCTTACCGTGACAGTTAACCCATTCCTCGAACTCTGCCTGCGAGACCGTCCGGTTGAACGCGCCCGCGAGTGTTATCTCCCACCCTTCGGAGGGCTCGGGGAGACCGACGAGTTCGATCGTGGCGACGCCGCCGACCAGCTGACCGGCGCTCACGTCAGAGCCGACCATTCGGAGTGGCCAGCAGACTTTGTTCTTCTCGCCGATGGTCTCCGGGAGCGGAGTGCCGTTGAGGGTGTTTGCGACGATGATATTGTCGTTCATTGAGACGCTTGCACTGTCAAAGTTGACCCCGTAGCCGTCGCTACCGGTGACCTTGATCGAGTAGCCCTTCTCGGCGAGGGCTTCGTTGAATGTCCCGGAGCCGTGCCCCTGGTCATCGTCGACGAGGCCGACGAGGTACCAGAGGGGCATGCCCTTCCACTCACCGTTCTCATCGGTGTATGTAGCGGTATGCCCGTGGGTGATACCCCTCTCAAAGAAATCCTGGTTGACGGTATCGGTCAGCGCGCCCTTGAGCGTGATGGTCCAGCCGGTGGGCTGCGGGGCGGATGGGGCATCCACTACAATCTTTACAAACGCCGTCGCGTTCCCCGGCCCTGCATCCTCCCCGTAGTAGAAGGCGACCTCATCACCATCAAGGAGCGCGTACTTGTTGAGGCCGTTATCCGGTGCACTTCCCCACTCATCGAGGAAGACATTGTTGATATAGCAGGTCCAGCCGAGGCCTGCATCTCTGTTGTAGAGGTAACTGCCGATGTCGTTGAGAAGCAGGATCCCCAGAGAGTCATACTTCTTGTCGGTGATGTTGTAGGTGAACCCCTGAGTTGTCGCGATCGCGTTCAGGGCCCCAAGCGGGGTCAGGTTGTCGACGGTGTACACGTTCTCCGAGTTAGGTGGGGCGCACTCAAACGTCCCCTCGGTGAGCGTTACAGTGCCATCAAAGACTGGTGTGGCTCCGGATACCTGTACCTTGATCCTGACGATCGCATCGGCGGTCTCCGGGGTGACCCCCGCCTTGACGTCGCCGTAGTAGAAGAGCACCTCATCGTTGTTGTTGAGAGAGGCTTGCCCGTTATCGTAACTTGTGTTGTAGACGTCCACCTCGACGCCGTTCAGGAGGCATATCCAGGAGAACTTCGCGGTATCATTTTTTATGAAGGTGTACGGGCCTATGTCGTCAAGAAGCATATACCCGTCCGACCATTTCTTATCGGTGATAGCGTAAGAGAAGGTCCCTGCTTCTGCTGCAGCATCAAGCGCTCCAAGCGGGCTGAGTGTGTTGAGAGTGTGATCGGTTCCTTGAGCGACAAACGTGCCCTGAAGAAGGGTCACCGTGTCATTAAAGAACATCACTGGTTCTCCAGAAGATGCCTCCACAGATGCCACAACCACCTCTTCTGTTGGTTCTGCTGTCACCTCATCGGTTGCTGTTGCAGGAGGCACCTCCGTAGGTGTCGCAGTCACCTCTTCCGAGAGAGTTGCAGAAGAAGTCGCTTCAGGGAGAACCGTATCATCTACGAAGCTCCCTGTCTGGTTCACACCCGTGTTATCGAGTGTCTCCGCCGCTGCCGGCGGTACCAGCAGCAAGCATACCATCAGTATGAACAGGACATACTGAATCTTTTTTCCCAAATAACTCATATAATCACCTGGTTTTTTTCATACTCTTTCTCAGCAGTCCGCTG
>JGI24501J29690_1000147_pt1 | contig 15145 bp, 10 predicted proteins | sample BioPla2RNA2_FD_29690 | JGI IMG/M metagenome (IMG submission 29690) | reverse complement strand
CACCCATATAAAATCAGTCAGGTTGGCCCGTGAGTTCTCCGGCAGGAAGAACACCAGCAGCAGGGCCGCAATGGTGGTAAGCAGCGCACCCGTTATAGAGAACATAACCTTGCGGTCGCCATAGTATGTGTAGTGGTCTGCTATAACAATGGCAGTATCAATGATAATGCCAAGCGATACCGTTATACCCGCCATGGAGTACAGCTCAATATCCACCCCAAACAGCTTGTAAAATATGACCGCGCTCAGCAGGTTAACAATGATGGTAAGTCCTATCACTGTGAGATATCGGAAACTGCGGCTCACCGCCAGCACAAACAGCAGCAGTATGGCGAGTGACATCAACGCACGCAGGAAATTCTTCTGTATCTCATTGTTCAGATACACCGATGCATCATAACTCAGTTTTACCGCATAACTGTCTGGAAGAGCGGCCTTAAGCTCTTTCATACGCTCTTTTACCGCATCGGTCACAGTTATGGTGTTTATCTCATCCTGAGCATAGACCGTAAGGTTTATGGTGTTAAGGCCGTTGATGCGGTTGTATGAACTTGGTGTCTGCTCCTGATATGTGACTGTGGCAAAATCTCCCATACGGTAAAGACGGTCACCCACCTTGCTCACCGGGATCTGCTCCAGATTACCTTTCAGGTCAGGTGTGCGCAGTTTTACCAGCATCAGGCGGTCCTCCATAACCTCCGTACCCACAATGTTGTTCTGGAAGTAACGCCCCAAGGCCTGGCTCAGACTGCCCGGGGTAAGCCCTGCGGCCCTAAGAGAGTTGGGGTCAAAAGTAAGCACCCACTCAAACGGCATGGCCCCCGATGTCTCCACTCCATCCACACCCTCTATCCTGGAGAGCGGAGTGACCAGGTGCTCATCGGCATAACGCACTATCTCCGTGGCGGGCATATCGGCGTTGATGGTGTACTGCAGTATGCGCTGCTTGCCGCGCCCTCCGCCTCCGGCCGATCCGCTCACACTCACCCTTGTACCCTCCGGCAGTTTAGGCCGTATCTGGCGCAGACGGGTGGATACGTCAAAGCGGGTGGTCTCCATATTGGTGCCCTTCTTGAAAGTCAGGTTTATGTAACCGCCACCCTGATATGAGTTGGCCGATATGTTACTCACACCCTCAACGGTGTTCAGAGCACCCTCTATGACCGATGTCACCTCGGTCTCAATCACACGGGCAGAGCCCTGACCGCTGAAACTTACTGACAGAGAGAGGTTCTCCTGCACCGGATTGTACTGCACGTTCAGCAGCGGGATGCATGCCGCTCCCACCAGCATCAGCACAATCATTATCAGGATTATGGAAAAGGCGTGGCCTTTTCCTCTACCATGGCTATTGGCTATTGGCTGTTGGCTGCCATGCGGTGCGTCTGTTCTCATCTGTCAGTGCGCTTGTATATGACGTAATAGGCCAGTGGGACAAAGAAGACGCTGACAAACGTACCGGCTATCATACCGCTAATGAGAGCCAATGAAAGCGGATACTGCAGGTCACTGCCCATGTCACCGCGCACCAGGAACGGGGCTATGGCAAGTATGGTAGTGAGTGAGGTCATGATGATGGCTTTCAGACGGCGGCTGCCGGCTTCCAGTATGGCGCGTTTAAGGCCGTATCCACGCTCACGCAGGCGGTTTATGGTATCCACCTTGAGTATGGAGTCATTGATTACTATACCGCACATGACCACCATACCAATCATTGACATAAGGTTAAGGCTCTCACCGAATATCCATAGTATGCCCAGTACGGCAAATATATCAATGATAAGTTCACTCAGGATAATGAACGGTTGCACCAGGCTCTCAAACTGGGCCGCCAGTATAAAGAACAGCAGCAGGATGGAAATCACCAGCACACTGCAAAGCTCCTTAATCATCTCGCGGTTACTGAAGTACGTACCGCTAAAGCTGACGTCAAAGCGGTCATCCTGGCGAACCACCTGCTGTATCCTATCCATAGCATCACGCGCCTCGCGTCCCTTAAGGTTCAGTTCAAGCGGATAGAATTCTCCATCCACTCCACTTGCTATCTGCTTCAGATCACGGTTACGGGTCTCCTTGAGCAGTATCTCCAGTGGCACGCGCCCGCCGCGGGTCTCAATGTAACTGCCCTGGATAAGGTCCTTGGCCTCCTTTGTGCCCACGCCAATCACTACAGGCATGGAGAAATCACCCTTGCTTATACGCAGCACGGAACTGGCGTTCATGGCGTTCTGCAGATATGACAGTATCTGGTTGAAACTCACGTCATACAGCGCCAGACGCTCCGGGTCAGTGATAAGCTCAATGTACTCGTTCCACTCAGGCTGCGGGATATATACCTGCGGCAGCGCCTCACGCAGCGAGTAGAGCAGCGTGGTAAGCTGGTCGGGCTCCGGCGTGGAGCCATCGGTCCGCTTTATGCGGGCCACTATCGGTGCCTCCTTGTCCTGAAAAAGCATATCAAATATGTTGCCCGATGCCTGGCTGCTGTGTACCGCCTCCGGCCAGTTGCGTGCTATGTAGTCACGCGCCTCACGCTCAAAACGGTCTATATCACCGGTGCTGCCCGCCTTGACGTAGATGATGGCTTCCGACAGACCTGTCTCACGGGTATGGGACAATGCAAACTGCTGTGCACCGGTCATGGCGGTGTATTGCTCCACCATATCGGGGAACTGTGCCATTATCCGCTCGCAACGGCGGTTGTTCTCCTCTATAGGGATGCGCTCGTTCCACTCAATGTTTATAAGGGTATCGCTGTGTGAAAGCGTAGGCAGTTTCTGCTTGTCAAGCCCCATGAACAGCACGCCGATAAGCACCAGAGAGGCACCGAATATAGTCCACATCACACCCCTGCGGCGGAAGAACCAACTCAGTATCCGGTCATAACCCCGGGTCATGTTACCCACGCTTATCCTGCTTATGAACTTGTTGGGAGTAAAGCAGGGCTGGCCCTTGTAGAACCTGTAGTAGAATACCGGTATCACCAGCACGGACATGATAAGGGCTGACAGCAAAGTTATTGTCACCGCCATAGCCTCATCATAGAACAGCGCGCCTGCTATACCGCTCATAAAGATAAGCGGAATGAATATGGCACAGGTGGTGAGCACGGAACTCAGCATGGGAGTGAACACCTCCTGCGTACCATATACGCAGGCATCCTCAAGCAGCTCGCCTTTGAGCCAGCGCTGGGTTATGTTGTCTATCGTGATTATGGAGTTATCCACCATCATACCCAAGCCCAGCACCAGACCTGACAGCGATATGATGTTTATTGAAATATGCAGCACATAGAAGAACAGGAAAGACAGTATCAGCGCGGTAGGTATGGTAATCACCACTAACAGCGGACTGCGTACATCCTGCATAAAGAAGAAGATTATGATACATGCAAACAGGGCACCGAACAGAAGGTCCTTTACCATGTTGTTTATGGAGTAGTCCAATAGCTCTGTCTGGTCACGTGTTATCTGGAAGTTCAAATCAGGGTAGTCACGCTCAAATGCCGCCATCAGCTTCTCAATCTCATCACGGAGCTCGGCCATGCGTGCATCGGAGCGCTTTATCACGGCCATTGTCACACACTGACGGCCATCGGCGGTTATCATACCTTTAAGACGCTGCTGCTCCTCACGTACCTCTGCCAGGTCCTTTATCTGATAGGTGCGGCCACCTAACTTTAACCATACGTTCTCCACATCCTGACGCGTCACCACGCTGGACTCAAAACGCACGTCAAAACGGTACTCGCCGTCACGTATGGAGAGACTGCCCAGACTCACGTTAGCGTTCTGGATAGCGCTGCTCAGCGCACTCTCATTGGCCCCAATGGCACGCAGTTTCTCCATATCGGGTATGATAAGCAACTGCGGATAGAGCAGGCCCGATACATCCACCATAGCCACCTGAGGCAACTGCTCCAGACGCCGTGTTATCACCTGGCGGCAGAAGTCACTCATCTCAAGCAGACGTGTGCCGCCGGTATGCTCAATGTCCTTAAGTGATACGTTTATAAAGAAAGCCGGAATATCGGTTGCGCTGGCACGCGCTATCATGGGGCGCTCTTCGCGGGCATCCCAGCCGCTTGTGGCGCGGTCAACGCGCTCGTTTACATCTATGAAAATGTAATCGGCATCAGCACCGTAGTCAAATGTCATCTCAATGAGTCCGCCGCCGTCACGGGCAGTGCAGACTATATCCTTAAGGTGAGGCACCTGCACCAGCTGTGAGCGCAGTGATGACAGCATCAGGTCATTCACCTCACGCGCACTGCGGTCCGCCGACGTGACCTGCACCGTGATCTGCGGTATGTTTATATCCGGCACCAGCGATACCGGCAGCTTGCGTATGGCCGCTATACCCAGCACCATTACCGCAATCAGCACCATCAGCACCGCAATGGGCCTTCTTGTCAATCCCTTGAACATCTTTCTTACTTTGGCTTTGGCATTGGCGTTGGCTTTATTAGCGACTCTCCGGGTAGAATGTCACGCACCGGATGGTAGCCAAAGCCAAGGCCAACGCCAACGTTTTTTATTCAATTACTACCTCGGCATCATCACCCAGGTTAAGGTTGCCGCTGGTAATGATCCTGTCCCCCACGTTAAGCTCCGCGCCGCGGTCCTTGTTGGCCTCAACCACATGCTCCGTGGTATTTGACATAAGCACGTTCACGTAAGTCCAAAGGCTGTGACCGGTATTGGGGTCTATGCGGAACAGCACCTCCATGTTGTCACGTATCACAATGGCGCTCTTGGGTACCACCAGCTGGTCAGGCACGCTGTTCTCTACCGTAATGCGCACGTTCATGCCGTCCATCAGCTTGTCGCTTCCCGGAACCTGAGCAGTAACGGCTATCTGGCCGTTCTGGTCAACTGTGGGGTTTATGGAGAGTATCGTACCTTTCAGCACAACGTCGGCATCCACAAAGGGCGATACCAGCACCTGCTGGCCCGTACGTACAAACTTGTACTCGGTCTCAAGCACGCTGAAACGAACTATGTAACGGCTGTCGTCTATAAGGGTGCACAGTTGCCCGCCCTGTTCATGCACACGGCCCTTGAGGCTGGCCACCTTACCGCTGAACGGAGCCTTAAGGTCACACTGACGGTATGTACGCTCAGCATTATCAAGCGCCATCTGAGCGTCTATGAATCCGCTGTTTATATAGATGACACGTTTCTGGTCGGCCGGAATCCGGGCGGTATCGGCCAGCGTGTAGCCGTAATCCAGCAGGCGGTCAGCCAGACTCATCTCTGCCTTGTCAAAAGCCAGACGGGCCTGCTCCAGCTGACGACGGGGCTGCTCCTTGTCGAGCGATGCCAGCACCTGACCCTTCTGCACCTTCTGTCCGTCACGCACGTTTATCTGCGCAACCGTGCCCTGAGAGGCAAACTGTACCGTCACCTTGCTCTGGGCCTCTAATTTGCCGTTACATACCAACTGCTTATTAAACACCTTTCGCTCCAGGGGCACCACCGTGACCACATTCTTCTCGGCACTGTAACTGCCGCGTGCCATCTGCGTAGTATCCTCACCGGCATCACTCTCTTTCTTACCCTTGCAGCCGCAAACAAGGGCTGCAACAACCAGAACACCTATAATCCTATATGCTTTCATAATCAGTTATTTTACCAGTTTGTCAAACTCAGCACTTATATCAATCCCGTTCTCATAATCATAGAGAGTGGTCTTACGTATCCCGAAATAGTAGTTCCAGAAACTTGCCACATTGCTCACGTAACTGCTCAAGGCGTTGTCACGCTTCTGCTTCAATTGGTCCAGCTGAGTCATTGTCATAGAACCGCTGCCAAAATTCTGTAGTGCCAGCTGGTAACTGTCTTCGGCCAACTGTGCGGCACGTGCCGCAATCTCACACTGGCTGCGCTGGTTGTTGAACTGCATAACCTGTGTAAGCAGGTCCTGGCGGTAGTCAATCATAGACTGCTCCAGACGGTTTCGGGTAGTCTGGGCCTGTGCCTCGGCCATACGTACACGACCGCGTGCCAGCCCCCAATCTACAATAGGTATACTCAGTGATATACCCACCACCTCCTGATCCTTTAACTGCACGAATGTATCGCCCAATCTGTCTGCACTGCCCGACATACCGAACCGTGCGTTCACGCTTGCCGATATGCCACGGTTTGACTTGGCCTGGGCAATACTTCTGTCAGTCTCGATATAGCTTATCTCCTGACTCAATCGGAACGACGAGTTCTCAAGTGCACGCTCCAGCACATCATCATAATCAAGAGTTATATCAGGTATATCATAATCAATCTGAAGATTCAGTTCCGTATCCTCATTGTACCCTATGTATGAGCAGAGGCGGTTGAGTGCAGAACGTAAGTTTACCTGCACTGAACTTAATGAAAGGGAGTCATTAAGCATGCTCACCTCTATCTGCATCAACTGGTCTCGGGTGATGGTTCCCATGGCAAAACGTGTCTGTCCGGCCTCAAACAGGCGCTTGCTGTCCTCAAAGCTCTTGACTGCACGCTCATAGTTTTCACGGGCGCTCACATAGTTCCAAAAGTACATCACGGCGGTCTGGCTCACCTGCTCCATATTCTCTATGTACTGGCGCTTGGCCACCTCATACTGTTTAGACTCGGTCTGCTTGTTCCACTTGAAGCGGTTATAGCCCCACAACGACTGCATGTATGAAAGATACACCGGCTGGGCGTAATAGGTGGTAAGACGAGCCGGACTGTATTGGTCCAGACGTTGAAGACTCGTGGAAAGTGACACGGTACCACCTGTCCAGGGAACGTTCTGGCTGAAATAGAGCGTGGCGTCATTACTCATGTTGTAGTTGGCGCGGTAGCTCAACGCTCCGGTCTGGTAATCCTGAAGCTGAACAAGTGACCGGTTGAACTGGGCCAGATTGGCACTAAGGTTTAATGACGGCAGCAGTTCAGCTTTATAAGAACGGTAGCTCCAGTACTGCGCCGCAAAGGTGTTGCGGTTACTCATAGATGAAATGGAGTTCTCCTGCGCCAGCTGTACAACCTGCTGCATATTAAGCGTGCGTGGGCCTGCAACCTGCGCCGGGCAAACCGCATTCACCATCAACCCCATACACAGCAGTATCTTTGGAGAGGGTAGTTTCATGTTATGTCTCTTTATTGGTTAATATTATAGTCCAATTCTCTCATTTGCCGCGTCCTTTTATGCTTACGGTAAAGAACTCATCACCACCGGCAGCCTGTACATACACATACTTGGTAAACTCTCCGGGTGATTCTACCGCAACCTTCACTTCAACGCTGCCGCGCTTATGCGGCCCTAACTCCATGCTCTCAGCGCTTACCGTAGTACAGTCACACTCCGGCAGGAATGTAACCGTCTGCGTAGCGTATGTGTCGTTCCTGAACTTGAACGTGGCGCACACTGAGTCACCCACATTTGCACGGCCCACGTTCATCGTGTCACGGCGTACAGATATTGCTTCACTTTTCCCATAGCAACTTATTATGATTGTTGTTATTATTGAACACATTATCAATGTATATGTTCTGTATCTACTCTTCATAATCTCAATAAGTTTGATTAGGATTGTTACGCACTTTCTTTCCACCCACAATGCCTATTATGAAATCCTCCGGTATGAAGCCCCAGTAGCGGGAGTCATTGGAGTCAAGGCTGTTATCACCAAAGGCAAAGTAATAGTCGTGCTGGAAAGTATGGCTTATAACATCACCGTCAGGCCAAGAGCCTGTTTCATATTCTATTACTGGACCGTAAATGGCTCTACCTATGGAGTCAAGTTCTATGGTAATACCTTTCTCCGGAATATAAAGAGGACCGAAGTTCTTCATTGTCCACATTGGGCGCGTAAACGGCATGGTTCCCATAAACTTTGTTCGCCATAGTATGCTGTCAGGCGTGTTTTGTATGGCGAGTTGATTCTCTAATACACCAATAGTACCGGAATAGTTGTTATTCCAGGTAATCCCATTCGTTATACCTACCGTATCACCCGGTATCCCAACAACACGTTTACAATAGACATAATTAATTTTGAACTCTATTACAGTCCATTGATTATATCCAAGTGGATAATTAAAACAAATCACATCACCAGGGCGTATTTTTCTTAATCCAGGCATACGGAAACACTTAAGCGGTGCATGGTCCTCGAAATCAAAAGACGTGTATATCCGTGCGCCATAAAGCAACTTGTTTACCCACACATGATCTCGGGGAACAAGAGTGGGTGACATTGAATCAGAGGGTATCTTGAACCTGTCGGCTATGAAAATCCGGCGGCCAAAGTGCAGCGCGCCCACAACCAGCACCCACACTATAATCTTCCAAATAAGATTGACCGCTTTCTCCAAACGCGGATACTTTATGCTTTCTGTCTGCTTATTCTCTTCCATATCATTTTAGGTTTCTTACCTCCGCACGCAACAGTTCGGTACGGACCGATTCCACTTTCGGCATGAATGACTCTATCCTGCCCTGCATATCACTGAATGCCTCCATATCACCCCGGGCATACTGGAGTTTGGCCAGGAGAATGAGCGGATAAAGCCTGTTGGGCAGGGTGTAGAAGGCTTGCATGTATCTCTTCTCGGCCTCATCATACCGGCCAAGGGCAAGGCTGTTGTTGCCCATAACGTTCCAAAGCATGGGGTTGCCGCTAACTTCTGTACCCAATTTCAGGATTGAGTCACTTTTGGCATACTCTCCTATTTTGTTCAGCGACTGGCCGTATGCATACAGGAAATCAGCGTTATCGTTCATGTACGGCATCATAGACTCACAACGCTCTACCACATCGGCATAACACTCCATATTGTGCAACTGCTGCACACTCTTCCATGCGTCCTCTATCCGGCTTTTCTGCCTAACCAGTGGAAGTTGTACAAGCACCATAATCAGTAACGCCAGCTGAGCAACCGCCAGAGCTCCCAGACCTGATGTCTTGAGCATGCGTCCGCCATCTGCCACACATGCAGCGGCAAGAACCGCAAACACAATCTGCGTGATCCACGAGTGGAGCGGATATGAAAAGAAGGCTATTATGGCAAAGGCTGTCATACCGTAACACCACACTGTCTTACGGCTGTAAGAACAGACTACAGCTGTAATTATAAGAGCCATGAACAGCAGCATGACTGCCGCTCCGTGCTCAACTCCCAGATACATATACTCGTTGAATGCATGTGCGGGGCTTTCGGCCGCCATCCTGTCTTTCTCGTTCAGCACGGTCCAGTCCAGTGCATCGGCCCCGTGAGCCTCTATCTGCTTCCGGAACTGAATGCGCTGCGTCTCAGCAAATGCCGCGCCAAAACGGCCACGCCCCACCCCCCTGAATCCGTTACGCTGCATGGTAACCAGGCTGGTGCGCAGCATGTACATGCGTCCATCGGCCGAATCCTTCTTGAACAAATATGCTGTTATGCCTGCCGCAAGCACGCCCATAAGTATCAGTATTCCGTATCTGCGCAGTATCCCCACTGCCTTCTCCCTGTAGGCACATACAGCCAGCAGGCACATGCTTACGGCAAATGCCAGCATGGCCGTACGGCTTTGAGTCAAGGGTAGTATCAGTATGCCCGGAACACACATCACAGAGCACACCTTGCGCTCAATGCTACCAGTTTCAAAAAGTGCGTAACAGGCCACTAGCACACATTCCAGTATGGAGATGAGACAGCCGTACGGGCCGGGATTCTGGTATGAGCCGGTAACCAGTATGGGCATTCCCGCTATCACTTCTGTGACTATCTGACTCAAACCCATGTAAAGCTGGACCGAATAGAGTGCCAGGACTGATAACAGCACAACACGCATAGCCCATTTACGGGATACCGCAAACAGTATTCTTACCGTTACGAATACAAGCAGAAGTACCAACAACCTGAAAAGCGATACCATCACGACTGGTCTAATTGATAGCGTTGATCCTTGCTTTGTACAGATCCCAGAGTTTGTTGTTGTAGATAGGCAGTCCAGCCACCTCAACCTCCCTGTTACCGTTTAGCAGAAAAGTGCGATAGAACTTGTCAGATGTGGCAAACACGGGATTATCGGTCAGAAAACGGCCGTCTGTGTCCATATAGTATCTGCAATTGATGCCTATGCTGTCCAGCATGTCAAAAAAGACATCATATTCCACAGAGTCAGCATGCAGTATCAGGGCAAATGAATACTTCGTAGAGTCCACCTCATCCAGCAGAGTGCTGAACTGCCTGAATCCGCGTTCCGAACAGCTTGTGCACACCTCATTGTCATAATACTCCACTATAAGCGGATATCTGGATGATTCCATGCTCAGGAACGATCCGTCTCTGGCCATGTAAGTGGAGTCTGCAAGATTGACCTTTGTGCCCAATATGGCCTCCAGTTTGGACTCTGCGGCACTCTTATCAGCATTTTTCACAAAGAATGAGTAATAAGCATACCCAAACACTATCAGGCAGGCCGCTATGGTATATATCAAGTTCTTACGGTCTTTCATAAAGCGTATCAGAAAGAGGCTATCTTATAAAAGAACAGGCAGGGATTGGAGTCAAAGGTGGTACTTTCTATGGCCTTTTCCAATTCTTTAAGATTACTGTCATCGCCTATAAAGTCAAAATCCTTGTACTGCAGCATCTTCATGGGAGATGCCATACCCACCAGCCAATCACCGTATGTACATTTGATTGAGATCAGAGGCAAGCGGACACACTCGTCATCATCATTACTGATAGAGTATTTATATCTGCGGAACTTACCCGTATTCTTGTCAAGTATGCAATACCTGTATTCGCTGAGTTCATTTAACAGGATATAAGAACTTGTCTCATAAATACCGGAGAAGCCTACAAACACTCCCTCATTCAGCAATTCAAATGCATTGTATATATTGTAGTTCGTTACCTTTTTCTGCTTTCTCTTGTTCAAAAGTTTACCTACGTTGTCAAACTGGAAACGAACCTTTTCCTCTCCGTTTTCATAACTGTAAATGAAAGGCTCAAACGGCATAAGGTAACTCAACTTGCCGTCATAAAGATTAAACATCTTCTCACCACAGTTCTCGGCCACATCTTCGGTGGATATGGATACTTGACGCAAGTCTGTATGTGATCCATCCTTAAGGTCATAAACAGAGAACAGATTACCACTTGGGCCATAAATGCGGCAATGAACCATAAGTTTGCGACCCGGCAATAGCTGGGCCTCATAGGGAAATGTCTCGGCCAAACCCTCTAATGTCTCTTTTCTAATGAAGGTTCCGTCATACTTGAAATATAGGAACTTCTCCTGGGTAGCGTCAATCAGACACACTTCCTTGGAGTCTGTGTCCACAAAGAATGTAGTAACATAAATGTACTCGTTAGATGCACGGCCCTTTTCTCCGTATTGGGAAATAAAACGGCCGTTCCAGTCAAAAGAGTACAGACCGTCTGTTGTCTTTACAAAAATCAGAGAATCCGCAACTATTATCTTATCAGCGCTACCTAATGGCAACTCACAAGTAAGCCTTACAACCCTGAAATCAGAGATTTTTAAGCTGTCAGCATTCTCTCTAAGGTCCTGATAGCCGCTAATGCCGGCATTCTGCGGATTTCCGCAACTCATGTTGAAAACAGATAAAATTAATAATGAAAACGTCAGGATATTTAATCTTTTCATATTCTGTATTTGTTAAAACTAAACAGTGGCAGTTGTAAAATGTTTGTTAATTAATAGCAGTTTATGGTTTATGCCAATTTGGTCTCACCTGTGTAAAGGCCGACCTTCTTGCAGCAGTTCTGATCACTTTGTGTGCAGGTATAACTTGCCCAAGGAAGAGTATACTTCTTTCCCTTTTCAAAACTACCCGATATAGTTACTCCGGCTACGCTGAGCTGACCGGTTACCTTACATTTGGTCTCCTCAAAGAAACCTTGGTCCTTAAGTATAGTTGCCATATTCCAGCTACCATTGGCTTCGTAGCATGAATACTGTTTCATCCTTATCCAAAAATCAGGGTCATCATCTTCATCGCCGGCAATAGCCTCAATGTTGGAAGCCAGGATTACGGACTTACTCTGGAGAGAGTTGTTCTTTGAAATAAAACTGACGATTGCCAATGCAGCAAATGTCAATAAAAACAATTTCTTTTTCATAATGTGTAATTAAATTTTTAAGGTTTTGCTACAACTACCACTGTATAGTTGTAATTATTATCTAGGATTAATTCTCTTCTTTTTACCACCACTCAATACTGCCGTCGTCCCTTATTATGAACGGACGCTCATTGGTACCGCGGGTAAAGTCACGTATCCACAGCAAAGTGTTGAGAGGTATATCGTCATAATGCAAACTGTTTCCTACAGCCCTGTCAGAGCCCATTGAGCGCCACGTGCTGCCGTTAAAGTACAACAGCTCATACTCATCGCCTGGGCAAATGTCATTGTCATCACTACGGGGTGAAACACTAAACAATCTCACATCTGTTGGTTTGCCCATATCCATTCCAACCCAGTTGCCGTTTGGCTGATTGATCTCAAAGTTTGACAGCAGATTACCGTCATAGGCACGCTCTATGGCATCCTGCCCGGCTTCGGGGTTGGCTATCCCGCGACCTTCCATCCTGGCTCCGCTTGCATCATGGAATGACAGTTCAGATATGCTGCCCCATGAGCCATCGGGCGTCATGTAACGCCAATACCGGTACGGGCGTGAAGCCTTAAGTTCAATAAGAGATGGAATATCAGTATTCTCAATTGTATAAAGAGTCTCAAAATCCTTGAAGTCGGGGCTGTCAGAGCACTGCAGGCTGCCACCCACAATGCGACGGCGCATATTAACCACATTGTATGACTCGTAGTATTTACGGCGCAAATCCCTGCTCACTCTGCCCGTCTCCTTTTTGTACGGCAGGAATTCAATATCACCGCTCTTTTGCAGAATGAACGGAGTGCTTACGGGAACCAGGTCCTTGCCGTCATAGCCAAGCGCAATGTACAGCATGTTTCGGCCCATCTTCCTGAAATGGGCCTTACCACCCTTAAGCACGCCATAGTCCAGAATCTTCCACTGCGGACCGCCTTTGTTTATAAACATTGCAATATAGACATACTTGCGGTCATCAAGTCTATTTACAACTTCACGGTCAATCTTTATGTCCAGATCCGATGTCACATTGTACAGGTCTGTCACATCATCACAGCACACATCAAACGGCTGCGGAAACTTGGCCTGGTTGCGGTACTTTACTATATCACGGTTTATGGAATATGTTTTACGGTAAACCTTTGGTATACGCTCATACGGATAGAACTGCATCCCCGCAGGCATAATAAGCGAGTTTATGGTAGCCTGATTACGGCCGCGGTCATCAGTGAACACATACCAGCTGTGTCCGTCGCTGTTACGGCCCCAGTTAGGAACCTGGTCTATTGCAGCGGATAGTCCCATGCTGCGGAATACGGCAGTACCCATTATCACATAGTCTATGCAACTGCCGTAAGTCATCCTTACCCATGTGTCGGCGCTGCGCATAGGAATGCTACCGCGGTCCTCCCAGATTACGCGGTGTCCTATGGCCGACTGTTTGCTGTGGATCTCATTGCGCACAATCTCAATGCCGCCGTAAATGGTGTTACGCTGGTCATAAGGATCAGTCACAGTGCTTATGCTGTCACTGTAATGGTCTGAGAGCACGTCACGCCAGTTGTCAAGACTCTGAGTCTCGGTAACCTTGTACGGCAGCAGCCTCTCCCGGAACTCCTCATATGAGAGGTGCTTTGCCCAAGGGCGGGTTCTCCACTGCCGGAACGCATGGTCAATGCTGTAGATAAGATAATCTGCGCTGATGACCTCCACATCCGATACCGTGGCGCGGGCTGCACCCGCATACTTACGGTCACTGATCTGGCGCAGGGTATCACGCTGCCAATCGGGGCTGGGGCCCGTACCCAGAATCTGCAGGGCCTCATTGTAATAGTTGTTTATGGCAGCGGTATCACGGTATGAGTAGTGTGCCGGCATGTTTGCAATTAGATACTTTGCGGCACGCAGTTTTTCAGCATCTTTGTCAACCGTGCGGTAATGACGCAGCACGGCCTTGAGCTCTGACTTATTCTCACCTGCAGCCTTCAGGGCGTAGTGAAGATACCAGGTATCCTGGCTACAACCGCTGATAGCTACAAGCAAAAACGAGACAAACAAGGGCTTTCCAATTTTTCTCAATAGGGTATTCATAAAGCGTTATTTTTCCATTTATCTAAGTGTAGTGAATTGAGTGTATCGGCACTCACGTATTCAATGCTTCTATCCTTATGCAGAATAAACGGTTCAGATATGGGAATAAGCCCGTTTCCGTCAAATCCTTGGATTTGGTAGAGGACTTCATGGCCCATGTCGTGAAATATGGCTTTTCCGTGTTTCATAATGCCCAGATCAACTATCTGCCAGGGCTTTTCTTCACTGCGCACTGCGGCGGCTATGTAAACGTATTTGTCTCTCAATTGTTTCCTTGTTCCTCTCTCAATAGGGATGGTTATGCCACTGGTAAGGAAATACTGTGATGTTACGTCTTTCTTTCCAAGTTTAAAAGGATATTGGTACTTGGAGTTCTGTCGGTACTTCATGCGCTCCGGGTTGATTGCGTAAGTGTTGCGATAGACTTTGGGGCCACGCTCGTATGGAAAGAAACCGCCTCCTATCATAGTGGATAAATCCCATTCTGATGTCAGTTCCTCACCGCGGTCTGACATTACTACATACCATTTAGTTGCAGCGGTACCACGTGACCCTACGGGTGTCTCGTCAAGGACGGCCGGTATTCCCGCAGCGCGGAAAGCCAGCACTGCCGTCAGTGCGTAGTCAGGTATGTCGCCGTATGTCTGGCGCGGCTGTAGGTACGCGCTCAGCAGTGGCAGTCCGGCACGCGTATAGAGGCCGTAGCGGTTCAGCTTGTGACGTGCTTCGTTACGTATCATATCGGCTGTACCAAGTGTGGTGTTGTACTCCACATCATTCTTGATGGTTTTTTTCAGTCCCTCACCAAAATGTAGCAGCAGGGTGTCACGCCATGCGTCCAGTTCCTGCAATTCTATTGCCTTATATGGCAGGAGCCATTCAAGATATTCATCAAAAGTAACCTGACTTGCCCAATCACAGTTAACCCATTTGTCGTATGAAGTGTCGATGTCCT
>JGI24501J29690_1025169_pt1 | contig 15631 bp, 8 predicted proteins | sample BioPla2RNA2_FD_29690 | JGI IMG/M metagenome (IMG submission 29690) | reverse complement strand
GTCTTGAGCTGATGGAGTTTGTTATAGATTCAGGGTTGAGTTAACGTTCTTTGTCATATTATAAGCCGATTTTTCCTACTAACTATCAAAAACGATCTCAATGTGTTATCCGAGTAAAGGCGAATGTTATTTTTTAAAACTAATAATAAAGCCAGGTTTATCACTCTTATATATACTAAATTCAAATATGAATTTATCCTTTCTATAATGTTTTTTTATTAAATTATATGCTTCATCAAATTTCCAATAAGCCCCTCTAATAAGATATAAATTTCCACTGACTCTAAATTTTTCAGCTAACATTACTAATAGTTCGTCTTTAGTTAGAACTTCTCTTATTACATTAATTCTTTCAAGTCTAAACTTAAAATTTTCTGAATTTATAAATACGTTAGGTAATCCATTAATATTTTTATTTTTTTTATCTATAGATTCTAATAGTTGATTATATCTAGTCTCATATTCAATACTATATTTATTTGGTATCATCATATTATACTTGTCAATTTTATATTCCTTAATTAGATTTATTAACTTATCAAATTGTTGCTCATTATCTTCAATTTCAATAGAATCTAAGTTATTGTAGAAAAAATGTTCAAGCGCTCTACTCAAAAGTTGACTGTCAACAAAACCAGCTAATATTTCATCAGTCAAATCAGAAGAATCATTATTACCAGCAGATATTTCAAATGAATACTTTGTTTCATCTTCTAAATTTGATATGGCACCATAAATTGAATTATTATCAACTTCAACTTCAAAACTAGTTCTTTGATCATTCTTCTGATAATTTATTAATTCTTCAATCTTATTGCTATCATTTAAAACTGATTGATTTTCTACATTAGTTAATTTTTTAAGTTTTTCATTGGCATCATGGAAAACTTTTTTTACAACCCACACCCTGTTTGTAATATTTTCCTTTTCGTAATTAAGAAAATCACAAATATTATCAATAATCTTTTCTATTTTCTCAGAAAATTCAAGACTGTCATTTGATAATACATTAAAATTATCTACAAAATTTTGCAACTGATATTTTTGGTGTGGTTTGTTATCAATACTTAAACGTATAAAGTTTTCCAGCTTTAATTCGTATATAGAACTTAAAGTTGTCAAAACAAATCTAATGTTTGCAATAAAAGAATCAGTAAAAATAATCCTTTTTGAAACGACTCTAGAATCAGGAATGTAATCTAATTGAAATCTATCAATAAGCATTCCGCTTACGTCATAAGGAACACCATCAGTAATTTGAGTTAAATTTCTACTGATATATTTAATAAATGATATTTTATTACTTGTTAAATCATTTTTAAATTCAACGTTAATAAGTTTTTTAAAATTATCTTTGTGTACATTTTCAACTATATGGTCTTCATATATAAAAGTATACATTAATACTGTTATTATCCCCATAAAACTTGTTTGTAAACTGTTTTTAGGAAAATAATTGGTTTTATTTAATGCAGTAACCAATGAATTCATTACATCTTTTTGCTTATCATAATCGTTTTCATACATAATTTTATTCATAAAGACTCTTATTAAAGACTTTAAAGCTACATTGTCTTCAGTCAATGGATAATTGATTAGATTATCAAATAGTTCTGTTAGTTTTTCTTTCTTTACGTTTGTCAAGTTTTCATTATCAATTGTTTTGACAACTATATTATAAATTAATAGTTCTTTAATCGAAAATGGAATTGTTTCGTTAATTACTAAAAGAATAATTTCTTTATTAAAATCTCTTGAGTTGTAGTCGGATAAGGTTAATGTGCTAATTTTATTTATTTCATTCCATATCAAAGAGTTAATATTAAATATTTCTGTCGACCAATCAAAAACTTTTAATAAAAAATTGGACAATGCATATTCAAATCCTCTGGTTTCAACTAACCGTGTAAATAAATGCTTATCATTTGCACTTATATTATTAAATTGCATTTTTTTCACCTAGCTCTCGCCTTTTTTCTTTAACAATTTTATATTGCTCAATAAGTTGTTTTGCTTCTCCACTTAACATGTCTTCTATTTTTAAAAGTCTGTTAATCATATAAGTTTCAATTTCCGGTCCATACATTAGTATTGTTTCATCTTTAATTAAAAACTCTATAACTTTATTAACATCAGTCATAAATCTATAATATTCATTTGTATGAAACCATATCCAAAACAAACTAATAATAAATATATATACCAGCGCTACATTTAACGATAAAACAAACATAATTAATGAACTTAACAATAATATCGCTGAAAAAGTAAAAAAGTTTTTGTATTTTAAAGGAAACATCTCATATTTGGAGTAAACTTTAAACGATATTCCTAAAATTTCGTAATCTGCATTAAGTAAAATACTTAACACCGTCAATGATAAAACAACAACAGTGGTTGTGGCTGCAAATATGATACCAGAAAAACCTTCAATATTTATAATATTGATACAGTTATTTTTTTGAATTATTTCCATTATGATTAATGTAATCAAAATTATTGAAAAAACTACAATTGCTTTCCAACTATAGAAATTATGAGTGGAACTGTTTTTAATTTTTTTTCTTATATTGACTTTACCCATATTTTATTACTCTATTCCTAAAGCTTTAATTACAGCATCTTCTGGACTGCTATAAAAAGATATTTGGAATTTTGCAAACAAATCAGCTGGTACAGTTGCTATATCAGCTGCACTTGACATTGGAATTAAAACGCGTTTAGCTCCAGCATCTAAACAAACTTGTAGTGAATCTGATAAATTAACCACTTTATTAATTGTTCCACCTATACTAAATGATCCTAATACAACTAACTGCGTTTGAACATGTTTATTTAAAGATGCGCTACTATAAGCGATTAATGTAGCCATTGAAATACTGCTTGCTAGTCCAACACCTTGTGCATCATGGATATGTAAAACATAATCCTTTGATCCAATCATAATACTTGGACTAATTGCTTTGGAATTAGCTTTGTAGTACATTTCAGCCGTTTTAACTGACTCTCTTGCATCTTTCACATTACCAAGGCCTGTAACCGTGAATTTGCCGCTACCATTGGATATTTGAGTTTCTAGTTTAAAGGTTCCTATCATACCATTTGAGCCACGCGCTACAGTATATATATGACCTGGCTTCATTGGTCCCTCTGGAATAATCTTTCCACCACCTTGTTCTAAAACTGGAACAAACTTTTCATCCATTGAATCTAAATCAATGTATGATAACTGAACATCGTAAAATTCCATTCCACCAATTTTCTTAAGTTGTTCTTTTACACGTCTTCTGCCTTCTATTGCATAAGCTAATAGTTCTTCCATATCATCTTTGGTGTAATTACCATCTGGATATATTAGTTTAGTGAATGCTGATGCGACTTTTCTAACTGCTATCGTATCTCTTTGGTTTAACTGACTTCCTAATTTAAAATACTTATCAAATGCATCAGTCATTGGTACTTTTCGCATCTCTCTTAAAAACTCTGAAAAATAATCACTTATAAACCCGTAATTATCAGTAAAGTATTCTGGACGCATTTTCGGAATTTCCCAACCAGGTACATAAATATGCATTCTATCAAAAAATGCGCTATCAATCATTGCTTCTGGAAATGGTTCAAATAGATGTGATGTCTTCAGTAGTGATTCAACAGATTGATTAATATTTCCAACAAACACCATTGATGCATTTGCAGGAATCATTTCTTTCCCTCTTGCAAATGAGCCTGATGCCATATAATCCTTCATGATTTGAATCCCATCTTTATCTTTAAAAGTAATACCAGCAACCTCATCAAAAGCGACTGTATCCCACATACTAACAAGTCCAGGCGTTCTTCTTGCAAGATTATAGAAAAGATTAGCAACCGTCGTTTGTCCTCCTGATATTAAAATTGAGTTTGGTGATAATTCTTTATAGATATGAGACTTACCGGTTCCTCTTGGCCCTAACTCACATATATTAATGTTATTTTCAATTAAAGGTGTAAGTCTTGCAAGTAAGTGCCATTTTTCTCTTGTTTCAAACTGAGTGGGCTCCATTCCTGTAGAACGAAGTAATAAATCAATCCACTCATCTTTAGTAAAATATTTTCTAGCATTAATAACTTCATTTACATCCATGTTAGGTACTTGAATTGGTGTAAGGTCTGTTAATTTAAATGGTGTGCCTCTTTCATCCTCATCATAAAAATATGATAGTGACACAATACACCAAATACCATCACTTAATAATTTTTCATATTCGGTTACATATCTTGTAGGTACTATAACTTCAACACCTAATGAATGTATAAATCCTCTATACTCATTTTTCTTTAAATCAAGCTTAACAGAAACGCGGTCAATTACAGTATATGCTCCTGTTTCTCTAATCTTAGACTTAACCATTTCAGCTTCATCTGGTCTTACATAGTTTTCTTGTAAGATTTTTTTTACTTGGTTAATACCTTCCTCAATCTCCTTATCATCATTTGATGATGAGTATGTGCCAAGTAAGTACTCTAATACATAGGTAGGGACATTGGCACTACTCTTAATTTTCTTAGTAGCACCTTTTTTAACAACTCTACCACTAAAGTTTTCATATACTTTTTTATCTAATAGATCCATATGTTAACCCTCCTATATAATTGCTTTATAATTTGTAATATCAATAATGAATTGCTGCTTATCAATCAACTCATCTGTAGTAGCATCTTTAATTAATAGATAATAACGATTATTTCGGTCAAAGATAATATTATCTAAGGTAATTCTAATTCTTTTAATTCTATCTTCTAAATTATCTGAAGTTGAGTTTGCAAAATAAGTTGTACTAGGTGAGACCGGATTATTTGCTTCATCAACTAAAACAACTTCGATTTCACGTTCTTTTTTCTTTCCTTCAACTTTTTCGTATTGCTCAAACTCTAAAGCTATCCCATCACGTCTTGTTATCTTTCTTTGTGTAGATTTTAGTCTAACCCCCACTTTAGTTGGTTCATCGCTTGCAGTTTTACTTCTTAATTCAGATAGTCTAATTAATGGAACAACTACTTCTTGTAGTGATGCGCCACCATGGATATATTGTGTGCCACCACCCTGTGTTTTAAAGAAGTCATAACTTTCAGGAACAACGACTTTAATTCCGTATGAATCAAACTCTTTGGTGTACGGGATATCTACTACTTCCTCAGTTAGTAAAAATCTTTTTGAGGTTTCCTTAGATTTTAAAGCGAGAACATTACTATATTTTTGTGATTCATCAACTTTTTTTCTTTTATAAATAAATCCGTGGTCTGCTGTAATCACAAAGTTAGATGTTTGAATATTGTTATATAATTTCTTAACTAGTTTTAAAAGTTCATCAATTGCTTCTGGTACTGCATCAAAAACTTTTGCTTCATTGTTTTCACCCATACGATCAATTGTATTGTGATAAATATAAACTAGTGTTTTATCTGACATATATTGTCTTTGCTCTTTTTGATTCATATCATATATATCTTCATATGTAATAGCAGCAAATGATTCATTTTTAGCCTTTAAGACTTTATCGCGATTACCAGTGCCATTTGTTGGAATGCCGTCTACAAATAGGTTTCCATCTTTATATTCGATTTTTTTATTAGGAAGTAATGATGCCATACCAAATCTTGTTTCACTTGGAAGAGGTGCTATCATTGGTTTGATTGTCGCAGTTCCACCTAAAATAGGATCTGTTTTAATTTCGTTTAATAATTCAACACCAATTTCATATCTTAATGCATCTGAAATAACAACAAACATCTTCTTAAAACCGATTTTTTGAATTTCATTATAAAAATCATGACTCATTGGGGCATTTAAGAATTCCCAGTTGTCTTTTTTGTTAATCACTTGAGAAAAGTGATTACCTAAAATTGATAAGAAATCTTTTTCATAAATCATCTCAACTTTATCAACCAATTCTTCAAGTTCATTACTTGGTTCAGATAGCCTCTTAAAACCATAAATAATATGTCTATATAGTGTATCAACTTCATATAGTTCTTCTTCATAATAACTAACATACTCTTCAGCAATATCTAATTTTTTAATTGATTTTTGAGTTTCTCTTTTAAACTCTATGATATTTAATAAAAGACTATATTCATTCGCATAATCCTTATACCATTTAGAGTCGATTCGTTCATTAATAATATTTTGAAAGAAATCAAAATCAATACTTCCTGAATTTAATGATTCCGTAATTGATTTAATGATGTTTGTATCAAATATTTCAAATACATCTGAATCACTAAAATATTCGATGCCTTTAAATTTAACTAAGTCTTCTATTTTAAGTTCTTTTTCATATTTTGATTGAAGTGCACGGTACCTTGTATCATGCTTAATTCTTCTTATGAAATTCTCGGCATCAACCGCACCACTATCTACTTCATCTTTAATTACGAAATGCTTTTGAAATGGTGGTAAGTCTTCTATTTTTGAACTCCTATAAACTGATGTCATTATAAATCTTTTAGTTAAGATATTAATTTCTTCAACACCAGAATAATTGAAGTTTTCTGTTATATAATTCCAAAGTTCCTCTTCAAAGCCATACTTTACTAGTTCTTTATATTTAGTTTGTTTTTCATCATCAAAAACAAGTTCTGTTAAAACATCTTCAATAGTGTTAAATTTTGTTTTTACTAAAACTGCCATCATGCCTAAAATAAAATCTTTTTCACGCGTATTATCTGATAAATTAACAATACTTCTTAATGATGATACTCTAGACTGATTATCAAAGAACTTAGCATATCTACCGACAACCCTTCTAAGATCAGTATTAGTTAAGTTTAACCTTCTCATTGTAAGAGCAACCGTATCCGCATAATACTCATCGCTATACAGTAAGATATCTAATAACCAATTTTCTGTATCATTTGGCTTAGCAATCGGTAGATATAATAAAATGTTTGTATTAGGTTTTTCTACTTCAATATAGTATTTAATTTTAAACGGATTATTTTCATAAATAATTGTTTCAACATTATTAAATTCATGACTTTTAACTGATTCTAAAAAGTTTTTACCTTCATCATACCAAAAGACAATCTTTCTTGAAGAATGAGCTGTTTCAAATATTTTATCTAATTCTTTTTTTGCTTCTATAAAATCAATGTTCATATCTGATTACTCCCTTCTTATTTGATTGGTATTAATAGATCTTTTTTAATCTTAGATCCACGTTCATTTACTATCTCAACATTTTGGAACTTAGCATAATTAACTTTAACACCATCATCTAAATCAAGTTTAATATAACGATTTGCCATATAGTCTAAGACAAGTCCATATTCAACTGCTTCATAATATTGTTTATTTACAATATCTCGCTCTTTTTCCAATCTTCTTTGTGTGATTGCATCACTTGATTTGATGCCATTTTCAAGATCATTTAACTCGATTCTAAGTCTTGTTGTTTCCGGTAATAAATAATTTGAATTAATTCTAGCAAGTGTATCTTCATTATAACGGTGTAAATATATCAATGCTTTAAAACCGTTATCTTTACCACTTGAAAACATCCAATAGATTGGTCTTTTTTGATAGGTCTTTAAATGATCTTTATAGAATTCATCATTTAAATAACGATTAAGTGTTTCCTCACTTGTTTCATTTTGTTTCTTTCCTAATCCTTCAGCAATAAAGTCAATGTTTTCTTTATATGTATCTTCACCATAGATTTGTTTAATTAAAGTGATTATTTTAGCTGTAAGTCCGTCTTCCATTCCAAGTTTAGAATAGATTGGAATAATTCCATCATCATCTAATTCATAGTTTCCATATCTTGTATTGTCAAACTCGCCACCGGCATAGATAAGGCCTTCTTCAACTAGGGAGTAACGACCCATTAGAACTCCGATTAGATATGAAATGTATTCTTGAGTAAAACTTTTATGATTAATATTATTAACTGTTACTTCTTTTTTATCAACAATAAAATCGATTTCCTCTTTTAAACCATATACATCAAGAAATATTTCGTTCAATCGATTTTCATTCCTTCTAATCGTTTCGCTTAAATATTGTCTTCTATTTAATATATCGTTAAAATAATTTGACACCAAACTATGATTTTTTCTTGTTTTTTTGCCTTTGAAGTTTAAAGAGGTTTCTTTATCCTCCCAGTCTTCCTTGCTAATGTCAATATTTCTAGTAACAAGCTCTAATATTTCTTCATTCTCAAAAATTTCTTTAATTATGGGTATTCTTTCTATGTCTCCAGCATTAAATGTTAACGCCGGTGAAAGAAATTCCAAAAAAACATTAACTACTTTACTATTTAACAATCCCATTAATGGCAGGTATTGAGACTCATCATCCAGAAACATTGCGGACCCATTTCCAAATATCGAATTTTCAAGAATTCTTGCTCCAAAATAACCCGTTCCTACTGATGACCAAGTGACACACTTTTTAAAATATTTGTCTTGATTTTTTAGAAGTGGTACTCCTTTTCCATTTTTACCTTTGTCATTTCTCATGATATAGCCATTGTTTTCCCATAAAGTAATATGCATAAGATTCCCAAACCATCTTCTATATCCACCACCTCTAGAAAAAGTAAACCATCTCTTGTTTTCTAAATTATCGCTGGTTGATTTAAGCGAAATCAAACCAAAATCCACTTCAAACCATAACCTCTCATATTTTTCCTGATTACTTGTTTCAAGACCTCTACCTATATAACCTATCGATGAAATGGTCTTGTGCTTAAATGCTCTTTTTGTCTTTTCACTAATCCAATATGCAAATGGATGCCAAGAAATATCAGCAAAATCATCAAATGAGGTTTCAAATAAATATCTTTCTCTATTATTTTTAAACTCTTTTTTCTTGTCGGTTGGTGATTTTACTCCTTTTAGTTTTAAGCATCTAGATTTATAATTCTGTATTTTTGTTATGCGTTTTACAAAAGCAACACTTTGTACTTTTTCGCCTTTAATTTCTTCAAAAGTTCTCGGGCCAAGATGTAGTAAGTTTATTATATTTTTAGTTTCAAGAACATTTTTTCTATAGTTTATGTAACTTTTAGTAAACATCCATTGATGCTGATTGATCATTGAAATAAAGCCTTTTTCTTTTACAAGTTCAATTTCCATAAATGCTGCGTATAAATCATTGTTTGTTAAAGGATAATTATAATTAATGTAGTTTTTACTTTTCTTTTCTAAACCTGAAACAACTTGATATGGCGGATTAGTAATCATTACATCATATTTTAAAGACATAAAATGTGCTAATCTTAATAGTTCGCTCAGCCTCTTTAATCCATATAAAACAAACTCATTGGTAAAAACACCACCAACGGTAGTTTTTCTAAGTTTATTTATTTTATCACCAATAACTAAATATCCTTTGCTTGGTTTTACTTTTAAAAGTGACCCAATTACTTTTGCATCTTCAAAAGTATTAACTACATAATCAATAACCTTTAAATCATTTTCTGTTAAGTTATATTCAGACTTTTTCCAGTCATTTTCGATTAATTCTTTTAAATTGTTTTTATATTCTAAATTATACAACTTCTTAGAATCCTTAATTTCAAAAACTTTAGGTATAACTATTCTATCATCATTGAAGAATCTAGGATCAATACTTCTTGCTTTCATCATAAGTGCAAACTGCGCTAGTTGTGATGCTCTTTTATCTACATCAAGTCCTACTAAATTATTTTTTAAGATTAGACTGGGAATATCTCTAGTTAGATAACCTCTTTCTTCATACATTTTTAAAAGTAAATCAAATGCATATACTAAAATATGTCCTGATCCAGCAGCTGGTTCAATGACTCTTATATCTTCAGGATTGACATTCTTATATCTTATTTTTTCTAGTTCTTTTTCAACTTCATCTGTTTGTTCTGCTTCGTCAACATAATACTTCATTTCATCTCTTAAAGAAGAATTAGGATAACTTTCCAACCAAATACGACCGATTGAGTTTTCAGCCATATACTTTACAATCCAGTTTGGAGTAAATAGTTGTGTTACCGCTGGAAGAGTATCTTTTGTTATTTTTTCTTTAGATGCAAATACTTCATCTTTTTTACTTGATATATAAAATTGATATAACCATCCAATAACTTCTACATCATTTAAAAAGTTTTCTTTATCAAGCTCAACAATTCTAGTAATTATTGTTTCACCTGTCAATAATACAGTTGGTAGTAAATACTCTAAATACTGATATTCGTTAGAAAATAACATCGGTAATGTTTTAGATAATGAATTGCATTGTTTAAATAAAATATAGCGATATAACTCTTCAATGTTGTCATCTTCTTTTAATTTTGTATAGTATGCAACATCTAAGTTTAAATCGTCTTTTATAAAATGGAGATTTGATAATATCTCCGGTTCAATAGTTCCGCCATCAGGAAATATTTTAAAGCCGTGGTCTAAGTAACCATGTACTTCCATAAATCTTAACGAAACAATTCTATTAAACCAAGTATAGGCAAACTGTTCAATAACATTTTCATACCCTTCATCTTTTACAATTCTAACGATACTATCTCTACTTGCTTTAAAAGATTTAGGATATGTTTTGGTTTCACCTTCAATGACGGTGATATCACCTTGAATAAATGCTCTTTTGATATTTTTATCACTATGGATACCCATTAGGTTTAAGGATACTTTAATTTGATTTTCTAAGTTTTCTTTTGCCCATACTGCAAAGTTTTGAAGTTCTCTTTTATTCATTGCATCCTCCTATTCAACATCAATTTCATCTGTATCAATTAACAGTTCAATTAAGTTTTTTTCAATTTCAAATAAGACCTTTTTGACATCATCTTTAGATTTAATACGCTTATTAGCAACTGATATTAACTGACCAATTTTAACACGTTTTACAGTTGGTTTTGCCTCATCATTAAGTGCGTCTTCACTTGGTCTTGTTATAACCTCTGAAATATATCTTTTAACACCATCAACTTCTCGATCAGAGGCGTTTTTGGTTGAATCAAGTTCGTTTTGTGAAGCCAAACTTAAATGATTAAACCATTGATTAAATTTATCTTTAACTTCTTCAAATTTAGTACTTAAGTCTGCTTTATCGGACTCATCTAAATTAAGTAGCAACGCTTGATTGATTTCATGTTCAATTGCTTGTAAGTTTTTATTTAATGCGTTTGTAATAACCTTAATCTTTTCATCTTTGATTTTATCTTGAATCGCTTTCGCTTGGAATACTAATGTACCCAATTCATTCATTTTAGCAAATGGTAAATCAAGGTCTAATATTTTAATCATATTCTCAATAACATCATCTAATCCAGATAAATCTTCAAACATTTGATTTTTTGTATACCAATTGACAATTTCTTTAGCATCTTGAAAGTTTTTCATTTGTGCTGAATTTGTTTGATAAAATGATGTGATTTGTTCTAAGATTGGTGCATTTTCAATTAAAGCATCTTTGTTGCTAATAACACTATTAAAAATAACGGCATTATCATTTGATTTGGTGATTTTTTCAAATGTTGAATATATCTCTGCCAATGCTGATTTACCAGCAAAGGAGCCAGGTCCATATTTTGTTTGAATATCTTCTAAAATTTTCTTCTTACCATTGAAAAATTCTAAAACATCATTTTTCAATTGTTCTTCTTGAATTGGATATGTTTCATCAAATGCATCTTTCATTATTTTTTTAACTTCATATAAAATTTGATCATCAATTTTCTCTTGAATTAAAACAACCATTGTGTCTAATGATTCACCTTTTGAAAATTTATATTTAAAGTTTTGATCGTTTAACGCAACAACATTATCGTGAATTGAAATCTTTAATTGGTTTGCTTTAAGTAGATTTCCAATCATTCCTCTTACATCAAGTTCTTTCCATCCATAAGGTGCTTTTGCAAACATATCAATTAATTGTTTAACTGATGTTCTTCTATGGAGTTTTTTACCTTCTTTTAATTTGTCTAGTATTTCTTTATATGCAGTGTAGTTTACTTCTTGTTCAAAAGTATCCATTGAGATTCGATTATCATTTAACATAATGTTAATCGAATCATTATTATTGTAATATTCTTTAATATAGTCTAATTTGTAATATTTAGATTCAATTTGATTTTCAATTGCTTCGTTCATCCTATCTTTAGCATCTTTTTCTCTAATGTTTAAAAGTGATGCGTTTGCATAGATTGGTGCTTTTTTTAAAATGTCTCTAATAATCTCTTCCGCACGCTTTCTACGCTCACTTGCTTCTCTAACCTTTTTGTCCATAATTTCAGCAAGTGAAGATGATGCGCTTGTGCTATTGTTTCTTCTAAAGTTTTCAATTTTAGCTGCTTTGATTAATTCTTCTAAATAAGTACCTTCTCTTAAATCAATAACAATGCCACTTAAACGCATTGATTCAGACATAAACTCTGATTCTTCTGATAAGCTTTGATTGTTAAGTTGGCTGATTACTTTAATAGTTATGTTATCTGGATTATATGACCCCTTAATTTCATCATCAACATAACGATTTAGGGAAAAATCATATCTTGATTTATAACGGTAACGATTACTATCTAAAATACGGTCATAGATAATTTCACTAACCGTTCTTGTTACATCACCTTCATTATATGATGTATTATTAATTTGTCTATTTACATCTTGTTCTTCATTGGTTAGGAAATCGTATTCTGCACCATTTTTTTGAATAAGCGTTTCTTCTTCTAGTTTTTTAAGTGAAACTAAGATTTTTTCTCTTAATACTAATTTATCATCATGAATTTTTTCAACCATTAGTGTTGATAATCTATCCACTGTTGCTGGCATTTCTTTGACGTATTTAATCATAAATAATAGTCTAAGAACTCTTAGATCAAATCTGTCAAGAGATGGTTTTCTTTCTGCATTTGTAAAAACAGTTTGAATTGGATAGTCAATAAAGTTTTTTACAGTTGCATAAAAACTATCAAAGGGAACTAAAATATTAGTATCAGAATCCGCCACTTCTTTTGCTGCTTCTTGGAATCCATTTAATAAGGATCTTTCATTTTGCGATAAGTGTTTTCCTTCTGTCATACCGTGTTCTCTAATTGCTTCAAATACCTTTTGAAGTAATTCAAACTGATATGGAACGAAAGGATAAACATCTTTAAATTCTTCAGAATTTTTAAAACCTGTCCATGTCGGTTTGGCTTCAAACATAATTAAATTACTTAACTTAGATTGATATTGTTCATATAAAGATTTAAGTGGTGTCACGGAGTTTTCATTTTTTTCTAATAAACGTTTCTTAATAACTTCATCAGCATTAGAACCACTTAAAAGGATTCTAGTATCAAATCTACCTTGAATCTTAGAAAAGTCGTTTTGCGTACCTTTGTTAGCATCAACCATTGTCGTAATATGTTGCTGAGATGTTACAACCACCCAAGCATTACCATGACAGAACTTCCCTAAATCTTCAACTACTGTTTGAAGATTTAACATTAAGCTACCGTTAGTTCCAATAAACTGACCAACCTCATCCATTAAGAAAATAACTCTTGTTTTATTTTTCTTAGTATATTCATTTACAATCTTTGCAAACTCTTCTGTTGTTTTTGTGTAGTTTAAGGTTGCATCATTTACAAATGCTTCTGCCGATTCAACACTCATATCTCTAACTTCTACTAATGATTTAATAATATTATCACGATTTAATAACGCGTGATTTCTTCCATCAACCCAATCTTTTTTAGAAAACTTCTTAAACGACTCACTAAATGATTCATAATGTTCTTCTTTTATCAAAATACGTTCCATGTCAGCAACCCATGGTGTTGTTGAACATAGCCCTACAGACTCATTAAAACTTCTAAGCATGATGTCCATGATTGCTTGGCTTTGTTGTTTGGAATTTGATTTTGCTTTTGAATCAATATTAAATAAAATAACCTTATTACTGATTTGAGCGCTTTGTTTAATATAGTTCATAACAAAGTTATCTTGAACTTTATCTTCAAAATAATTGATTGCGTTTTTCTCCCCAACACGTTCATTTTCAAGTAAATATCCTAAAATTTTTAAAAAGTGTGATTTACCAGACCCAAAGAAACCTGTAATCCAAACACCCATTTTATCTGTGGGTGTTTTAATAGACTCACTATATCTTTTGAAAAACATTCTAAATGCATCTGTAATTTCTTTAGTAACAACATACTCATCAAGTTCTTGAATTTTTTGGAGATCTGTCTCATTGCCTATTGTTACTACCCCTTGAATACTTCTATCAATTTGTTTTTTAAATAAGTTTCTAATTTTCATTTTATTCGCTCCTTTTCACGAGATTAAATGCTCTATAATAATTATCATCATCTAATCTATCAAATAATCTCAAAGTCATTTTTTGATTAGAATCATAAGTACCTGGATACAACATTACTACTGGATTGTTTCTAAAAACACTTTGAAGATTATTTAGTATTGTATGGCTTCTAATGATTGGATAAGATTTTCCTACACCAGTAATTAAAACAATACTCATACCGTCATCATTAACACTTTCTTGGAACTTTGTGATGATTGGATTATCTTCTTGTTCTAAAGCTAATAACGGCTGGAATACTTGAGTAAGCATGACGTCCTTTGGAAAGTCTTGTTCCACTTCAATAATGTTTTCAAAATAATTCTCTTCTTTAATCAAATCAATCATCATTTCATATAAGTCAAACATTTTAATCGAATGATTGGATTGCGATATTTTCTCAATTTCTTTCCTTACTCTTAGTTCATCACGTGGATCATAATCAAAAATCGCAAATTTTAATTCTCCTGCCATTCCAGGTGAATTGAAATAATCAATTGTTAGTTTCTCACTGAGTTCATAGATTCTTTCTGTAAATGTCATTTTCATATTTTATACCCCCAAAATCGCTTTTAGATATACATCATCTTTAATTAATTTAAGATGCTTTACAACATCCGGATGAATTAATATTTTATGCACGCGAATATTCCTTTTTTCTCTAACTCCAAGCCCTGATTCTACTAAGATATTACGATATCCTTTCCCCAATTGATCAATAGTGTACTCTCCCCATTTATTAACTTTAGCATTACTCTCTTTTTTTCCAATGAAAAATGTTTCAAAGTCATCTAATGAAATATATTGTTTTTCATTAAGTAGCGCTTCACGGTAAATTTCAAATAAGAATTCAAAAAATAAAGGGTCATTTTTGGCGGTTGCATAAACCAATATAAACTTAGAAGTAACAATGTCCCCATCTAAAAATTGCTCTAATAAATATTTATCAAGCAATATCACTCTATCGTATATGACATTTGTTACTTCTCTTCTTCTTTCAATGGAATCTATTCCTATTAAATTATTATTAAAACATTCATAATAAACCTCTGCTCTGTCTGATCCTTTATTGATTAGATTAGCAATTTTTTTAGCAATATAATAGTTGTACGGTGTTTTTTTAATTGCCGATGTATATTTTTGGTTATTCATTCAAAATCGCCCCTTTATTATTATTCAATTATATTGTATAACAAAACATTTATATATGCAATAAAATCCGTTCCGTTTCGTATGTAATTACCTCTTTTTAATTGAAAACCTGGCTACTAGTTCAACTCTTAACTTAAATCTTGTTGCCTTTTTTTCTAATTC
>JGI24501J29690_1028897_pt1 | contig 15708 bp, 4 predicted proteins | sample BioPla2RNA2_FD_29690 | JGI IMG/M metagenome (IMG submission 29690) | reverse complement strand
GGGGTTTTTGCTAAAGACGCTCTTTTCTTGCGAACGGCAATTATAAGAATGGAACAGCTCTATCATGCAAAGCGATACAAAAGCCATGGTTGACGGATACCTCATATCGATATCGCCAAATATCGTGTACCCTATAAAATATACGCTCAACACAAGCAAAGTCTGCATCGCACCTTGAATAATGATATTCCTTCCCGTAATTCCCGAAAATAGGCTTGCACCTTGTTTTCGGGGCGGATAGTCCATAATATCTGGCTCGGCTTTTTCCATACCAAGAGCCAGTGCAGGCAAAGAGTCTGTGACAAGGTTCACCCACAATATCATAACCGGCGTCATAAACACCGTACCCGCAGGCATAATCATTGTGACAATAAACAGGCAAAGCACCTCGGCTATATTCGTGGACAAAAGTATTTGAATGGCTTTTTTGATATTGGCATATACCTTTCTGCCCTCTTCCACGGCGTTTATTATGGTGGCGAAATTGTCGTCCGAAAGCACCATGTCCGCCGCGCCCTTGCTGACATCCGTTCCTGTTAAGCCCATACCTATGCCGATATCCGCCTTTTTTATGGACGGGGCATCGTTGACACCGTCTCCCGTCATGGCGACGATATATCCCTTTGTCTTGAAGGCATTGACTATTCTAACTTTATTCTCCGGACTTACCCTTGCATAGACCTTGTATTTTTCTAAATTCTTTAAGAACTCGTCCTCTTCGATATTATCCAAATCTTGACCAGTGATTACAAGCTCGTCGTCGTTTGTTAAAATTCCCGTCTCCTTGGCGATAGCCCTTGCGGTGTCTATATGGTCTCCAGTAATCATAATAGGAGTCATACCCGCTTTTTTACATACTCGTACCGCCTCTTTGACTTCAGGTCTGGGAGGATCTATCATGCCCACAAGCCCCACAAAAATCAAATCTGTTTCCGCTTCTTCTTTGTCCAAATTCTCTTTTTTGATTGCAACCGCAAGCACTCTCAAAGCTTTATTCGCCATTTGGTAATTAATAAGCCTTATGTTATCCATGTCGTTTTTAGTGATGTTTCTTATCTCATCATTGACTTGGATATACTTGCAGTTTCTAATCAAAACATCAGGTGCGCCTTTGATAAAAGCCACCTTGCCGTCTTTTGTCTGATTAATGGTGGTCATAAGCTTTCGTGCGCTGTCGAATGGGATTTCGTCCACTCTCAAGTTCTCGACTTTCATTCTTGTGACATTGACTCCCATGTCTCGGGCATAAGCCACAAGCGCTGTCTCTGTGGGGTCGCCCAAAAGCCTATTGTCGGATATCTCGGTATCGTTACACAACACCATTCCCATAATAAGATTTTCCACCGCCTTGTCATCGGGCTTTTCTCCAGCGCGAAAACTTTTTGCGTCCATAGTAAAAAGCTCTTTTACGGTCATCTGATTAAGAGTCAGTGTGCCTGTCTTATCCGAACAAATAATTTGACAGCATCCCAGCGTTTCCACAGCGGGCAAGTTTCTTATGATAGCTTTTCTTTGGCTCATTCGTTGAACGCCTATGGCAAGGACTATGGTCACCACCGCGGGCAGTCCCTCGGGTATTGCCGCAACTGCTATTGCGACCGCCGTCATAAACGAATGCATAACTATATCCATGGTTATTATCGGAGTTCTTAACAGCACCACCGCAAATATTATCGCCGCCGCCGCCAAGACCACCACGCTCAATATCTTTGCCGTCTTGGCAAGCTGGGCTTGAAGCGGAGTCTTTTGCTCTTCCGTTTGGCTCAGCATTTTGGCGATTTTTCCCACTTCGGTATCCATTCCAGTAGCTACCACAACGCCCTTTCCCCTGCCGTACGCCACAGCACCAGATGAAAATGCCATGTTGTTTCTGTCGCCCAAAGGTACATTCTCTTGTTCCAGTGCTTCAGAATGCTTTTCGCTGGGTACGGATTCCCCAGTAAGCGCCGCTTCCTCTATCTTTAATGAACTGGTTGAAATAAGCCTCATGTCTGCGGGCACGCTGTCCCCCGCCTCTAAAAGAACAATGTCTCCCACTACCAGATCTTCGCTGTTGATCTTCTTGACTTCGTTGTCTCTCAGAATCTTGGCAAGGGGCTTGTTAATTTTTTTCAACGCTTCCAAAGCCGCTTCGGCTTTGCTCTCTTGCGCCAGTCCAATAAATGCGTTTATCAATACTATCGCCAGTATAATAAAGCTTTCCACAAGCTCAGAAGGCTGTCCTTCAATAATTGAAATGGTGGCGCTAACCGCTGCTGCCACCAAAAGGACAATTATCATGACATCCTTCATCTGATCCAAAAACCTCATGAGGAAATTTCTTCTTTTGTTTTCCCTTAAACTGTTTTTTCCATTAGCTTCCAGTCTTTTTTGGGCAGATTGGGAGCTAAGCCCGTTTTCCGAAGTATTACATTCTCTTAGAACCTCTTCACGGGACATGTTGTAAAAATTCTTCATTGTCTAACCTCAGTTTTTATATTTATTTTTTAGCTTTTTATTAGTCAATTTTCTTGCCTTTAGGTTGCCTTTGCCCACTTTTCCTAAAGCGTTTAAGAAGAATTTTGCCACATCCAACTTGCCTTTTATTATATTAGGATTATAATCTTTGCAATAATTAATAGCGTGTTTGTCAAATATTTTGCCGAACATGCTTAATCTTTGCAAAAATCCCGTATAGTCGGCGTTTTGGGTCCACGCCCTTTCCGCCACCGCCAAAAGCCTTGGATAGGTCATATATTCAAGTCTGTCCACATCCAGTACATGTTCTGTCCATAAGGGAGCTTCCAGACCTATCACATTTTCTTCTATATCGCTGTCTATCTGATAATTATATGTTTTTTTCAATGGCGTCATACCATGTGGATAGTCTAAATAATAACTGAAGAACGGACTAATAATAATGCCTCTATTTTTCTTTGCCTCTTTCCTGACTACCTCATTGCATTCCTTGGTCTGCCTCCAATAGTGAACGGTGATATCCCCTTCAATGTTGTCGCCAAGCATACCGTCATTCCAATTTATTACCTTTTTGCCTTTTTGGTTAAGGTATTTTACCATTTTGGTCATAAAATATCCCTGAAGCTCTTCCTCGTTCTTTAAGCCGTTGTCTTTTATCGCCTTTTGACAGTGCGGACAGTCTATCCAATACAGCTTAAGCGCTTCATCGCCGCCAAGGTGTATGTACTCATAGGGAAAGAGCTGCGCTATCTCGTCCAAGACATCATAACAAAATTCATAAGTCTTGTCCTTTCCCGCACAGGCTATATTGGGGAAAATACCGTACCCTTCGGCTACCTTTATCTTTTCTTCTGTGCATGACAAGAAAGGATAAGAAGCTATCGCGGCGGAGAAGTGTCCGGGCATGTCTATTTCAGGTATTACTTCAATATGCCTTTCCTTACAGTATTCAACTATCTCTTTAATTTGCTCTTTTGTGTAAAATCCCTTGACCGGCGTCTTATCCCCCGCCGTCTGTTCTCTTTGAGAGCCTATCTCGGTGAGCAAGGGGTACTTGTCTATCTGCACCCTCCAGCCTTGGTCGTTCGTCAAATGCCAATGAAACATGTTTATCTTAAATAGGGCAAGCATATCTATTTGTTTCTTAATCTCTTCAATAGTGAAGAAATGTCTTGAACAGTCCAGCATATAGCCCCTGTGCGAATACTTGGGCTTGTCCTCTATCTCCAGATATGGAACAGGCAAGTTTTCTTTAAGCTGTTCAAGGGTCTTTTGAGCATAAAAAAGCCCCGCCTCGTGCTCGGCTTCTATGACGACTTTGTCCTTAATAAAAAGTCGGTAGCCTTCCTTGCCCAGCCCCGTCTTTTTTATCTTTTTCTCTATGTTGTCTAAATTCTCAGCTTGTCCTTCAAGTATTTTTATCTTTTGCGGATATGGAATAAGTTTCAGCATTTTTTGTTCCTCCTTATTTTAATTTGGCGTCGGGTAGATAGATATCCCTATCCCCATCGCTTAAAATTATATTTTTAATTTCTATATTTGAGCTTCCCGTTCCTATCCTATCAAAAACCATAACAAAAAGGTCTATATCATGGTTCAAGGACATTCCCAAAGGCTTTGAATAATACAAAATACTAAAGCTTCCCTGACGAATAGACCTTAAGGATATCTCCCAATTTTCGATGCTTATGCGAATATCTTGACGGATTAAATTAGTGGTGTTATAGCTTATGTCCATCATCATTCCCTTGATGCCGGACAAATCCTCAATTTTCAGACTGGCTATGATGTCAAGCTTGTCTCCGTTTTCCTTTTCACGCAGTTGAATTCGAGCATTGGTTTCGATGTCAACGGCGTTTGTTACGATATAATTCCAAGGCGTGGTATAAAAGCCCATATATTTCGCTCTCATTGATCTGGTCTCAGTGGGGCCCGTTGTGGTGGAGGTGTCAAACCCCTCCAGCATTGAGGGCAACACCCTTTCCACAATATCGCCTTTATTTTTTTTAAGCACAATTACAATATAAATGTTATTAAAGTCCAATTTTTCGTCCACAGCGTATACGGTCTTTAGGGAACCCTCTCTGAACTCAATATAATCTATATCATTTGGATTAATACCGCCTTTAGCGCACCCAAAAAACAAAAAAGCGGACATAGCCAGCAGTATGACAATCATCAATATATAACAGTGCTTCTTCATTGGCTATCCTCTTCTTGTTCTAAAAGCTCTTCTTCAAGTTTTTCTACCCACTTTATAAAATCGGTTAGGGTATATCTCTTGTCGCCCGTAATGTCGCCGTAAAGCGCCGAATACTCAAGCCCCGCCAGCAAATGGTCCGCCAGAATAGGTATATCGTTTATGTCAAACACCCCGTTGCCGTTAGCGTCGCCTTTAAGGTATACGCTAAAAGTCTCCAGAACAGTATTTTCATAATTGACCACTTGCACCTTTATAGCCGAAGACAAATACCTCTCTTGATTGAGCTCGTAGTCAATGTACTCTTCATCGGATAAAAATCTTATATCCGCATAGGTCTCTACCATATTCTTGAACTGTGACAAGGTGGCGCTCTCTTCTAAGATTATCCTTGCGTTAAGGCGGTCTATTCTTATTGTATCAGCATCTCCTTTTGCAATCAAGATATTGCTGTCAGCTTTTTCAGCAAAATAAATCTTAAAACTTGCGGACACCCTGAACTGCGATAAGGACAGAAGTATAATCTGCGATCCATTTTTTGTGGGCGTGGAATTAAATCCCCTTAAGTCATTTGCATACTCCGACAAGGCGACGATGGTTCTTTCTCCCGTTTGGGTTATTATTGTTACCCTGCCTCCGTCCAAATCCAGCTTTTCACCATATTGATAGTGTGTCTTATTGGGCGGTTTTATGCTTATTTCTCGTGGGGCGTCAATGACCTTGACAAGGAACTGCGTAGTGTATATTCCCCTATAAGTTATATACACGGGCTGTTCTCCGGGGACGGTGTTGTTGAAGTTGGTCTGGAATCCTTCAGTGATATAATCCCTGTCCCCGTTTATATAAATAATGACCACCGTCAAGTCAAGCTCTTCTCCCACCGTATACACGCTTTTTGAGAATTCGCTGTCCACATGAATACGCCAGATACGGTTTCTTACCTCAAAATAGTATTGCCAATAATCGCCAGTGACCTTATAGGTTATCGTAACCAATTGAACGCCTATTACGGTATTGTCAAAGCCCTCCACCGTGAACTCTTCATAGTTAAAGTAAATGGGATCGGTCAATTCGTCGCTTAAAAACCTGAGTCTTATGCTAAAAGAGCTTAAATCCAAAGGCTCGTTGACTTCATAAAATATCTTGGGGGAAGAAAAGACAAATATCTCTTTTATGTCGTCCAAAACCTCAACCCAAATATTACAAGACAATTCTTTATAGCGTATTTGGACAAGCTGAAGCCCTTCTTGCTTATTGTTAAAGTCCACGAAGAACCAGTCTTGAACTATGCTTTCCACTCCGCTTGCCATAACGGCATATACTGTTATATCGGGGTCTTGACCATAAAGCGCCGTCACATTCTGGATATGGGTATAAATCTCCAATTCATAATCATAGAATGAAACATCTTTAATTGCGGTAAAGCCCATCAGCGTGAACGATGCAGTTTGAGGGTTCAAAGAGGTATTGTCAATGCCCAGCATGACATCGTCTATTTCAATGTTATAATCCATATTGTTCATTCTTATTTTTATTTTCAAATCGGTTTGGCTTGCGTACGGAAAAGTACTTCCCCCCACAATCTCCAAAGACTGTATTTGGCTTATTCCAAAAATAGGCAGGTCCGAAACGGTGTAGATAGAATAATAATCAACATAGTTGCTATGATTGACTTTTATATCCATATTTATAGTGTCCTCTCCTTCGGATATCTCACCCACTCCCTTATTAAAGCTCAATATCATATTCTCAAAGAATTGGTTTTGTCCGTCAAAGCCCACCTCTATAACCGCTCCGCCCGTAAAAGTCACCCTTACGGATATGCTCCTATCCGGCGACTTGTTAATATCCACAACCGCCCTGTCCTCCAAAGTCATAGATGTTATCTCCACCTCCTCGACTTCGTCAAGAACATTCACAGTGACTTGACCTTCATATACATTGTCAAAATCAGGGTTATAGTACCTTATCCTTATGTTTTGGATACCCAATTTATATTTATTGTAGTCCAGTATCGTGACCCTTGAATCTATACCCGGCTGATAGTTCTCGTCAATATCCACGATATCTTGCCTTATTTGACTACCTGATTTCATATTTACCTTAAGGTGTCCGTTGCCGAAGATTTCTTCGCCGTATTTGAAGTTTACTTTGTCAAGTACGACCTCTATATTTGTGACTGCGTCCAAAACATCTATGACATATGTGACAAAATGCTCCTTGACGAAACCTGCCTCATCCGCTATGGGGTCGGTATATTTTAGCGTCACAATCGTGGAGCCTAAAAGATGAGTATTATAAATAACTTCCAAATGACCTTCGGCAAAAAGCTGAGACAATGGAAAGGAGCTCTGCCCGTCAAAACCTCGCGTGATTTTCAAATATCCATATCTTAAATCAATCTCATCGCCGTACTCATAAATTCTTTTTATCTCAGAAAGATTCATAAGCTCACAGCTTATCGCCATATCAAATACGCTTATTGGGAATTTTACTGTATTGCTGACTCCGTCAACGGCTATTTCCACTTGTCTCTCCCCCAATTGGCTGGTAGCCGTATAATAGTTGACCACCATTTCGGGAACAATATCAGTTTCAAAACTCTCGCCGCCGACCAAATAAATTCTTACTCTGCCCCCTGACAAGTCAAGCTTTTCTTGATATGTATATACGCTTTTCCTGGGATTTGCCGACAATGTAATATTAGAGGCCGTCTCATACGCATAAACATTTACGGTATCAAGTATTCTTTGTTGCTGGGTTTGAGAGTCGAATACTCTTATTTGTATTTGCACAGGCTGTGATGCGGCCGCAACGCCAGTGACAAAACCGTTTTCGTCCACTCGAACACATTCGGGATTTGAAGAAGAATAAGTTATATTCTTTCTGTCGGTGGCGTTATATGGAGAAATCCTTAAATCCAATCTTAGCGTCTGACCTACCTTTACGCCATAAGTATCTTGGGGAGCTTGTGCATTGATTAATTCAATAAAAGGAAGCGGGTTGACAGAAGGGAGGTTGAGCCTTGCGTCATTGTTTCTTCCCGCTCCGATTATCTTGCCGTCTTTTGTTATGGCTATGGTATGCTGTCCGCCTGCAGCAATCATGCCTACATTCTCAAATTCTTCCACATCCGTTTGCCCAAAAGAATTGTTGCCGATTGCAAAAGCTTTGCCTTTTGAATTTATGGCGACTATATGTTCGTCACTTGCGGCAATGTCCACTATGTCATACCATTGAGAAATAACACTCATATCGCTGACATATGCGCATTGTCCCGCATAATGGACTCTACCCGAATCGTCAAGCCCAAGCGTAAAACCCTCTTTCGCAACTATCTTGACTATATGGCGCCAGTCTTGCACATTGCACTGACCTCTATCATTGAGTCCCTTGGCGTCCAACAGACCATTTTTGTATATGGCGACCGTATGGGTACGGCTTGTCGCCACTTGGTAGACACCGCTTTGGGAATTGAAGAAACCTGTCTGATTGTATTGGTTGTCCCCTACAGCAACAGTCCCACCGTCGTACTTTATGCCCACTATTGTTCTTCCGCTGGTTGCGACATAAGCGATATCTGTCCAATTTATGGCGTTGGAGTCTGCCATACTGCCCGCCACCAGCACTTCGCCGTCGGGCGTCACTCCTACCGTTGTGTCGCCGCCCGCCGCTATGTATACGATATTTCCCCAAAGCTCCACACCTGTTTGTCCCTCAAAATTGTCACCCATGGCATAAACCGTACCTTTGTTATTTAGTATCACGCTATGGTTGTTGCCCGCCGCTATCATGGAATTAGTGTTTATATGTTGAATGACTTCCACTACCATTATCACTTCCAAGTCAGACCCTCTATGCTTTGCGGTGATTGTTGCGATTCCTTCATTGTGAGCGGTCATAAACCCATCTGGGGTTACGCTGACAACTATTTCGTTGTTGGAGGAATAGCTTATTTTCCTATATGAGGCGTTTGCGGGGAATACCCCCACTTCCAATTGGTATGTATCGTCTTCTTTAAGCACTCTTCTTGTGAAAGGCGCGATTAAGGAAGAGACCTCTACATAATTATCTTGATAATAGATTATGTTATCTTGGATATTATTGGTTTGGTTTTGGTTGTCACCAGCATATAGCAACTTGCCGTCCTCTCTTAAAGCCACGCTATGGCGTTCTCCCGCCGCTATGTCGATAATATCGAAAAACAAGGCGGTATTCAATTGTCCAAAGGCGTTGTTTCCGACCGCAAGCACTCTGCCCGATTTGGTTAAGCCAAGAAGGTGCTTTGTCCCAGCATAAATTTTTGTTATGTCCTCCCAACCCTCCGTCTGTGCTTTATCATTGAGCTCTCCAGTGACTACCACCTTTCCATCCCTTGTCAGTCCGGCGGTGAACTGGTCTCCGCAGGTTATTTGAATAATATTTCTCCATGAGCTGAACCCGTCCTGATTCAGATTTTCTCCCGCAATATCCACCGTACCGTCTTTTTTCAAAGCGGCTATATGCTCTTTGCCTACGGCGATATCCACTATATTGGTCCAACCGCTTACCTTATCCAAATCCATCCTGCCCGCAGACACTACTTGACCGTTAAGGGTAAGTCCGAAAGACACTCTGTCCCCAGCGGCTACTTTAATTATATTTTCCCAAGAGTTGATATTGTTTTCGCCGGATTGGAAATTCCCGGCAGCAGCGACCTTAAGGTTGCTTTTTATATATAGGATATGCTGCACTCCCGCACTTGCGGACAATACATCTTGCAAGACAAGACCGTTAAGTTCTGAAATGTTGGAGCTCACAAACGCCTTTCCGTCATCTCTAACCGCTATGGTAGCATTGATAGAAGCTTCTACGCTGGTGGTATAATTTATGTTTGTCATCTCAATGGACTGCCAGGTGGTCTGGGAATTGTCAATGCTATATTTTCCTAAATAGATATAGTCATTGTCGCTATCCACGGCGTACAATTCCATATCGCAAGGTTCTTCAAAGCTCTGCCACGCGCTTTCATAGAATACGCTTGACAAAAAGCCGCTGCCCTTATGGTTTATCACAAACCTCACATCAAAAGATCTGAATCCGTTGTTATAGGATTGAACAAACTTGGCTCTATCAAGCCTTATTGAAGCGATTTGATGGTTGTTGTCGGATTTAAGCTTAATTATTAAATCGTTAAGGAAAGAGATATTGAAGTCTTGAATAACTTCAAGCTTGGCATACACACCGCTAAATACCTGGTCATTATTTAACTTGACATTATTCAAGGAGAGTTTATCCTTAAAATAATCATCATGTATATTGTTATCGCCGGATAGCCTAACCTCAAAAGTAATCTGCTGGTCGTTTATGGCAAGTGCTGTTATTATTACGCCGCTATTTTGTCCATTGGTATAGAAAAGCGTAGTGTCGTCATAACTTGAAGACGGCTTTTGTTCAAGGCTTACCCCCACCGAAGAGAAATCGGGATTTTGGGGCGATAAATAAGCCTTATTAAGGTTTGCCCGCGACCTTACCGAGTCCGAACCTACAGTCACGGCATTGGGTCTGAAAATATACACTTCATCAGGGTTGGATGCCCTATTCTTAAGAGCTTCCGAATTGCCATATACGCCTTGCTTGACTCTGTATACTATCAATCCCGAACCCGGGAGCGTGGAATCGTAAGATGTAACATTGTTGTTCCGATATTCCACCATAAAATATTCGTCGGGTCTTTGAGTGTTGATGCGATACGCCAAAACCTGATTTTTTGAAGTTGTGGTCACAGGCGACAGTCTATATATGCCATTAAATTCAATGGTTTCTATTTGATTTTCGCCCAAAACATTGAGATACTTATGCCTCAAATGCGTAATCATAAACTGCGGGATGTCCCCCTCCCAATGCATAAGGTCCCAATCTCCGACAGATGCCCAATTGTCTTCATAATGGTATAAGTCGGGAACTCCCAGAACATGTGCAAATTCATGCGCCAAAAGACCAACCGTCAGCTGTTCAAGGAAATTAAATGAATACTTTTTGACCTTTTTGTTCCCTATTGTGGCGGGCGCACCGTTGGAGATCTCGTCCAAATCCCATGAATGTGGCCAAAGCATGCCCCCCCATTCGCTGTAAGGGGAGCCGGAAATAAGGAAGTTCACCGCGTCCACATATCCGTCTTCAGTAATGTCTATATCCAGACCCTCAAAGTCGAAGTATTCCCTTGCCGCGCGGACAGCGTTGTTCAAAAGCGTCCTTTCTCTGACCAATCTGCTTGAAGAATTTCTTTTCAATTGATAATAGCTTCTGGGCTGGGAATCTTGATAAACAAAAATCTCCCCGTTCTTAATTGGATAGATATTATGTACAAGTATCTCGCCGTAAGATAATTGCTGATAATAGTCCGTCAAAGAATTTGTCGGTCCTGACATAACGGAGTCGATATAGTTTTTGTTTATGTTGATATTTTCGCCCGCAAAGCTGATGAATATCACGAAATTTACTATTGGGTTTGGATGAAGAGGCACTTTGATAAAGGGTGGAAGCACTGTTTTCGGGATAGCTTGTGATGAGGTCGGGATTTTTGGCAAAGTCAATATCCGACACGGTCATTTTCTGCAATGCCAAGATTTTTTGACGGTGGTCTTTATATCTTATCGGCGTGGGGGTGGGTCTTCCGTTCCTGTTTGTGGCATAGACCAAATAACCGTTGTCTCTTAACAGTATGTAACCGTTCTCATCATGTAAGTAGTTAAAGTATTGATCCCCCGTAGCGTAAAAATGCGCCACAGAGCCGTCCGCCTCGACCATGGTTTGCTTAAAGGTGTTTTTGCCCACGATTTCGGTAGGTCTTGGCTGGGCGTCATAGCCTTGGCTTGCAACAAAAGCAAGAGCTATCAATATAATTAAGGACATTACTACCAGTATGGCTCTTTTTCTTTTGACTTTCACGCTTCCTCCTTTATTAGTCCCCATGACAGTATCTCAATAATACTATCCTTTAAAATGCTTTATCCAGTCTTAACTTCGTCTTTTACAAAGTCTCTATATCCGTGACATTGTCCATGAATATGTTCTCCAGTAGGATATCATAATGCGCTACGCTAAGAGACGCTAATCCCGTATTGTTAGCATAGAAAGAACAATTTATGGCAGTAAACAAGGACATCTGCAAGTAAACCCCATGTCCTCTCGTAAACTCAAACCTTGAGCCTTCGATATGCGTATTGCCTTTGTTCGCCATCAATGCCGCATAGTTGTTACTGTTGAATCTGCTGTTTACGACCTCAAGAGTCTGCCCTCCGTCCATATAGACCCCGATTGAGAACCCTTCGATATAGGTTCTATCCAGCCTCAAAAGTCCCGCAAACATCGGAGCAGTGACTATGGCTCGTGCGTTTTGGGCTTCAGACATACCGCCGGGAGCAAGGATTTCCTCATTCTTAAAGTAACTTCTCTTAATCTCAACCGAGGACGCGTTTCTATTCACATAGACGGAAGTATGGTTGGCATCTCCATTGAATCTTATGATATCAATGGTTACCGCGCCCCTTTCTATTCTTATCGAATTGAATACGGTGGCAATATTTTGGCTGTTGTCTTTTACTTCGTTCATGGTTTTGTCATGCATATCTTCAATGGACGAAAAGTCGCCGTATTCTGCGGATGTGTCATAACTTCCTATCAAGGTGATGCCCACATTTTTATCCACCACAAAGTCGCCATAGAAGCCGGGTGCAAGATACCAAACCTGGGTATCGCCCTCTTGCATAAGTCCGTATCTTTGATGAAGCTCTTCCTCGTCGTGAATGATTATGGCGTCTTGCACAGCTTTATTGATTCTGTATATGCCGTTTATCGCCGTAATGTTATAATTTCCAAAAAGCACGGGATCAAGGTTTATTACATCGTCTTCGGGTCTTTCGGCGTTCAGATAATACACCTTGTCACTGTCAAAGGTCTGTTTGAAGCCTACAAAACGGATGGGATATTCTCCGACCATATGCCTTGAGGTCACTTCGCTTTCGCACACAAGATATCCAAACATAGAGGGCAGGTCGTCTCCCACTATGCCATAAAGCGAAATACTTGAGGCGAAATCTCTTACTTCCTGTAAATAATCGCTTTCAACCGTTCCCACCTCAATGCTCATTTCTTTAGGCAGAATATTTATGGTCTGCGCCTCAACCGTCCATGAGGGATAGTTGTTTCCGCCTTGAACAACGGCTGAGAAGGTGTATTGTCCAGCGTTTCTGATATAGTCCACAGGCTCGCCGTCTTTCCAGAACTTATACTCTATGGTGACGCCGGCAGGAAGATTTCCATTGGCGTCGTGCAAGCCCTCGCACCTTGGAAGAATGGGCTTGCCGGTATATGTCATCCAATTGGCGAAGTTCTGGTTTATCTGCGCCCTTCTGATACTTATTGTTATGACCACTTCCTCGCCTTCTTTCATGACATAATTGGGGTTGGTTTCAGGAGGAATGGTCAGGGTTATTTCATAAGTGCCCGCCTCTCTTGGTCTGGTCTCAATAATCATGTCGTTGTTTTCCATGTCCACATACCAGAACTCAAAAGCATAATCTATTTCCATAACGGTGTCGCCCGGAATTATTCTATTGTCCCACGCCATAGCCTTGGCAGCGGTCAGGATTGCCTGCCTTTGCTCATAAGAAGTATCGGGGTAATGGTATTCGGGGAAGAAAGTAAGTATGACATCGTCAAGTATGGCGTTCATCTTTTGCAAAGCATAGATATTAGAGAAAATAGTCTGCATAAGATTATCAAACGCCCTTGCCTTTGCCTGCTCTAAGGTGAAATTGGCGTTTTCCCTCATGGCATAATCCAAAAGTGCGTTTTTGTCGTTTAAGGTTTCAGGCCAATTGGGTATCTTGACTTCGGGAAGTCCGGATATCTCGGGCATATGGATTTTGCCGTCATAGATATAGCTTCTTTCGATCACCCTGTCATCGGGAGAGATTTGGTTCCAAACAATGGATTTGACCTCGATTAAGACCAGCGCCTTTTGTTCGGCGTCATATTCGTCATAGAGCGGGAAGTACATATTGATAGCACTTTGAAGCGTATTGGCAAGCATTTGTTGAGCAGACGAATAAACGATAGACTCCAAGTGGTCGTACGCCATTGCCTTAACCTGCATAATAAAGAAATCTTTTTCTTCTCCCGCCAAGCTTTGATTTAGTATTAGCATATATTCTGCGTTGAGGATATCCATTTTTTCTTCGACGGAAAGCGGCCAGCCGGATATAAGCGGATAATCCCTTAAGCCCGTGGGTATAATCTCGTCCCAAACGGTTGCTTTGGTTTCTATTATGATAAAAGATTTCATGCTATCCGACATTGAATCAAAATTGGGATAGTTCTCATAAATCAAAGTCTGAACTCTATTGTCAATAATATCTTGAATAAAGGCTTCCATGATTTCATAGAGGTTGTCTAAAGCCTGAGTCTTAACCAATTCCTCGTCCTCGTTCTCTCCGTTTTCATAAAGCTGGTCTTTTGCAATATCCAATAGCTCGTCTTTTTTCGCTTGGGACAGCGGCCAATGGTCTACAAGGGGTCTTTCCTCAAAGCCTGTCGGCAAAATCTCCGTCCAAATAATAGCCTTTGCGGATACCAATATAGCTGCTTGTTCTTGCGGGGAACTGTTTTCATAATTGGGGAACTGCTCTTCAAGTACCTGTTCAAGCTTCCAATCCAGAAGCTCCTTCCCGATCTGATTTGTATTTTGGTACAGCGTATCAAAAGCTGCGGAACTTGCCCTGCTTTCTACATTTACGCCGAATTTATAATTGGCATGAACCCTGAACTGGTCATAGAACAGCCTTTCTTTTTCAATTTCCGATTGAGGCCAGTTGGGTATGGGAACAGATATCTCAACCGAGCCTTGACCGTATTCAAACGACAAATCATCGGGATCTACTACTATGGGATTAATGGTCAGCTTAAACAGCCTTTCACCCCACACATTATAGTCGTCGATTGTTATTCTCACATAGTACACTCCCGCATTTCTATAAGGAGTGGTGCGGAAATCTCCATAGTCCCCAGCGTTATACCTTTCTTCAGTAATGTATTCCACCAAGATATTAGCACGCGGAAATTGGGCGTAAACGCCGTTTTCTCTAAGCACATCGGGAATCACTGGAACCACTACTTGATATAGACCGTTATAAGTCTGCAGAAGAGCGTCTTGCGTTGCGATCTCATCAGATATGTCAAGCCTGTCTATTACTACCCTTAAGCTCTTGTTCCTTGCCATATGCGAAGAGGTATAGTCTCTAAAATATCCATACAGATAGTAAACGCCCGCACGGTTGACATTGATTTCCCTCAAATCCCAAAGCAAGGGAACTTCAAATTCATTATCCGTGCCCCTGTTCATAATTGCCTTGGGCATAGCCGACATAATCAATTCCTCTCCAAGAGGCAGATATAAGGTATTGTCCTCTATATTAAATGACATGCTGCTGTCCACTTCGGTATAGATATAAGTATCAAGTGGCAGAGTTATCACCAGAGTCTGTTCACGGCTGCCTGCGGCGATTCCGCCCAGCCTCTCCACATCGTGATAGTCCATAAGGAAAGTATAGATACAGATAAATCTTACTTCTTTATTGGCGATATCCCATTCTCTGCCGATTATTTGGAATTCGTTATAGCCGGATATCAAGTTTCCGCTTGAGTCCCTTATCTGCTGCTGCACGAATTTATCGGGCAAGAAGCCCTCTTCTTCTTCCTTTCCGCTTATCCTCATGCCATAAGTGTTGACAGCGACGGAAATTCGGTCATAATAAACCTTATAGTTTATTTGTTCCTCAAACTCGGCGTATAATTTCGGGTCTATGACTATAACCTCAAAATTGATATTGGGGTCGTTTATGGGTCCCAATCTGCCTCTTAAGGTATAGACTCCCACTTCAGCGGTGCTTATCTGGCTGACATCGTTGGCTATGAACTCCAAGGGCACTTCCGACCAGTCGTCGCCTTCGCCAAATCCGCCAAAATTATAGTACAGTGAATTGAACCTATCCAATTGAGGCTGTACGGGC
>JGI24501J29690_1002936_pt1 | contig 16430 bp, 20 predicted proteins | sample BioPla2RNA2_FD_29690 | JGI IMG/M metagenome (IMG submission 29690) | reverse complement strand
CCCACGGCGGTAATAGCCACCCCCAGCAGAACTCCGCCAAAGCCCAGCACGATCCTGCGAGCCATTGCGCTACCTCCCCTTCACTAAACGCTCCTTAAGCACGGCCAGTACAAACAGGGGCAGCACGGCCATGCGTCTGATCCTCCACGGCTGGCGCACCAGGCGGTACAGCCACTCCAGGTTCATCCTCCGCATCCAGCTCGGCGCCCGCCTATCCACACCAGCCCACACGTTGAAGCTCCCGCCAACACCCACAGCCACCGGAATGCGCAGCTCAGCCAAGTGGGCGGCCAGCCATTTTTCCTGGCGGGGAACTCCCAGGGCTGCCAGGAGGATGTCCGGGCGGGCCTCTTTCAGGCGGGCCAGGATCTCCTCTTCCTCAGGCCCCTTGAAAAAACCGTGGTGTGTTCCGGCAATGCGCAGCCCGGGCCAGCGCTGGCTCACGGCTGCGGCAGCCTTTTCCGCCACCCCCCGCTCACCGCCTAAGAGGAACACCCGCCACCCCTTCTCTCCGGCGCGGGCCAGGAGCGCTTCGGCCAACTCGATGCCGGGGATGCGCTCTGGAACTTCCTGTCCCAAAAACGAGGCAGCCCAGACCACACCAATGCCATCGGCCACCACCAAATCCGCCCGCTGCAGGATCTCAGCCAAGAGGAGATCCCGCCTGGCCTTCATCACCATCTCCGGGTTGGCGGTGACAGCTAGATGGGGCTTGCCCGAGTGGATAAACTCTTCCAGCATCTGGAGGGCTTGGCCCATGGAAATCGGGTCAAAGCCCACTCCTAGAATGTCCCTCCTGCTCACACTCTCACCTCAAAACCTGAGCTAAAACCCTGCGGTTGCCTGCTGTGCGCCGCTGCAGCTCCCCGAGGGCCCTTTGATAGCCTTGGCGCTGCTCCTCCATGGCGGTGAGCACCTGGCTCACTAGTTCCGGCAGGCGCCCCAACTCCCCCAGCTCCACATAGGGCACGCGCAGCTGGGCGCACACAGCCGCCACCTTAGGATCATAGTTCACTCCCACGGGCTGGCAGTCGTTGAGGGCACTGAAAATGAGGCCGTGGAGGCGCATGGATATGCACAGGGCCGCCCCCTGAAACATTCGATCCAAGTTGCTCAACTCCGGTTTGGCGTGGACCTTCAGCCCAGGACATCTCGTCTGCAGAAATGCGCCCAGCTCCTGATCGCCCGGTCCTAGGGGCAGAAATTCCACTGACCAGCCCTCCTGCTCCCAGCGCAGGAGGTGCTCCAGCCAGAGCGAGCTCTGTTCTGGCCAGCCTTCATGGGGCCTGAGATTGAGCAGCAGCCTTCTGGTCCGCTCCCCTGTATTGGCCGCTAAACCCCGTGCAAACACTGGATCAGCCGCCAGCACGATCTTCTCCTCAGGTACCCCCAGCTCTTCCAAAAAGCGCAGGCTGTCCTCATCCCGCACGGAGCAGGCTGCAGCCCGTTTGTAAACTCGCGCGGTCCAAGACTTGTAAGGCCCGCTGGAGATGGGGCCCAGGCCCTGGGCATACATCACCACCGGGACCCGGCGCAGCAGAGCCAGCTCCACCAGGGAGAGATAGTAGGGCAGGCTGCGCTTGCTGGTGGCATCCTGCAGCAGCGAACCCCCTCCGCTCACCATACAGCGAGCGGAGGACAAAACCCGCCAGATCCCTTTAAGATCGCAGCGCCCCAGAACGGACACGCCGTGCTCAGCCGCGGTTTGCTGCGGGTTGCCCGAAGGAACCACGATCTGCCTGCGGCTGATTCCCAGGGAAACCAAATCCTGGCACAGGGCGGCCAGGATGGCCTCGTCCCCTAGATTACCGAACCCGTAGTACCCCGAAACGAGAATCACTGCGCAGCCACCTCTTCCCCCAGTGGTAGATCCGCCAGACCAGCCAGCCCAAAGCATAGCCGAACACCCATCCGTACAGTGTGCGCAGCAGGCTCACCCACAGGAAGGTGTGGGTGTGGGTAAAGGTGTTCACTAAAGAGAGCTGCCCAATCACGGCCAGGGGCAGCAGCCAGGATCGCTTGGGATCCTGCGCCCGCAGTGCCAAGTACAAAGCGGGGTGGCCCAAGAACAGCTCCTTGGTGCGGGGCCTCACCCGCAAAAGGTTTTCCAGCGCCTCCCGGAGCTGCACCTCCGCCTCCAGGACGGGAATTCCGAAGTTCCCGGTGCGCAGCACATAGAGCACTCCCACTAGGCCCACCCCCCCTGCGGCCAGCAGCCAGCGCACGGGCACCTCCCGGCGCAGCCAGTCGCGCACAGGGCGCACCACCGTAAAGAACATCAGGGCAATGGGAAGCACATGCATGAGTTTCACGCCCCGGAACTCTTCCATCTTCACCAAAAACTCCGTACCGCTCAGCGTACCCACGACAAACAGGGCTCCCAATAAAGAAACCAGGAGCACGCTGTGGGCGCGCCTAAAATGCGTCCCACCCCACTGGCACTCCAGGGCCAAACAGGGAAAGACAACGGCGGCCACCAGGGCCAGCCCCTGCTTAGCCAGGAGGGGGGAAACGGCAAGCAGTGCCACACTGCCGAGGTAACCGAGGATTCCGCCCCCCAGCACCAGACGGGACAGTCCAGGAAAGAGAGCCTGGCCGTAGAGAATCGCGCCCGCCCAAATGCCCGCTGCGACCAGTGCGGTCAGAAGTCCTAGGGGCTGCCAGAAAGCAAAGGGCTCGGCAGTGCCCAACTCAAAACCGGCTGCCTCGAGCCTGGCCCCCAAGGCATCCAGGACATCCAAGGATCTCTGCCAGCCTCCCTCGGCCTGCATAAAGGGGCGCACATACAGCACCCGGATGTTCCGCTCCCTGACGGCGCGGACGTAGCGGTTGAGGATGCGCTCATCGGAGAGCACCTGCATTTCCCTGGCGCTGATGCCGTGCAGCCTCACTACTCGGCCGGGCTCAGCTGCCTCTAAACGGGGGGTGGAAAACTCCACCAAAGCCAAAACGGCAGGCGAGCCCTGCAGCTGATCCTGGGCCATGGTCCCCTGCCCGCTTAAGATGAGCAGCTGCGGCTGGGCCGCCAGCCACACGGGCTCCACATCCCAGGGAACCGTGTTCAGCTTGGGTGCGGCCTGCAGCCCAGCCTCCTGAACCAGCTGAAACTGCTCCCCATGGAAGGCCAAAGGCAGGGTCAAAAACCGCCCCAGATCCCCAACCTCCTCCGGCAGCTCGGCCCGCACATCTTCGGGTATCGCGCCGCCCGCGAGCATGCGCTCGCCCAAGCTCTCAGGCTGGATGGCTATGGTCCCAACCTCTGCCCCTTTCAGGTCAGCCAAAAGCCGTTCCAGGGGAACCCCGGACTCTTGGCTCAGCTGCTGCAGGCCCACAAAATCATAGACCAGTTCCACTGTGCGGTTGGGTCTTTCCACCATCCAGCGCTGCGCAGCGACCAGGAGTGCCGCCAGGGCTGCCACTAGGATAATAGTCCACAGAACCCTTTTCATTGCCGTCCTCCAATGCGGATCTCCATCTTGTGCTCCAAAAGCTCAACCGCCTGCATCTCCACGGGCAGGGGGAACTCTCCAAAATCAACGGTGAAGTCGAAGCTGTCTCTGAGCATGTCCAACAGTAGTTCAGGAACCCTGGCATCCTGCACAGCCAAGTCCATGAGCACAAAGCGCAGAGCTGAACCGTTTTCCACCACCACATCGCCGAGGACGCGGACGCTCACATCCATGTTCCAGATGCCCACCGTCCCCAACACCGCCAATCCTTGCGGGGAAATCTCCAGCCAGAGCCGGCGGGATGGGTCCACTTCCCTCCAAAAGGCCTCATTGAGGGCGCTTTCTGAGACCAGGAGCGAACCGGTTATGCTGCTAAAGCTCGTGAGCACCAGTTCGTGCTGGGTAAAAAGGGTCCAGGGCTGAAAGAGGATCTCTTCGGCCTCCAAGTTCAGCTGGGAGACATCCACTCCTTCCAGGCCCGCATCCCGCGCGGTAAGGGCCAAGCTGGGGATTCTCCCCATGAGCAGTTCCCACCCCCAGGGAGCCTCAACGGTGAGGTCCAGCTCGGCCGTTTCCAAAGCCGCAGCCAGCTCCCCCTTCAGCTCCGCGGTCAAACGGGGCAGCAAAACCACCCTGGGCAGGGCCAGCAGGATCAGGATCACAATGAACAGGGGGACAACAGCCCATGGCCGCTTCATACGCTCCGCTCCTCAAAAAGGCCCTTTTCGGCTCTGCGAAAAAGGCCTCCGCCGTTTAGCGCTTCATCTTAAGATATGCTTCGATAAAGGGATCCAGGTATCCGTCCATAACCGCCTCCACGTTGCCCACCTCCACGTTGGTGCGGTGGTCCTTGACCATGGTGTAAGGACAGAAGACGTAGGAACGGATCTGGCTGCCCCAGGCAATTTCCTGCTGCTCTCCCTTGATGCTTTCCAGCTTGGCCCTCTGCTCCGCCAGCTGCCTTTCCATCAGCCTGGCCCGGAGGATCTTCAGGGCCGATTCCCGGTTAGCATGCTGTGAACGCTCGGATTGGCACTGCACCACAATCCCCGTGGGCAGATGGGTAATGCGCACCGCCGAGTCCGTCTTGTTCACATGCTGGCCCCCGGCACCGCTGGAGCGGTAGGTGTCGATGCGCAGGTCATCGGGGTTAATCTCCACACTTACATCATCTTCTATTTCCGGCAGCACTTCCACCGAAGAAAAGGAGGTGTGCCTGCGCCCGGAGGAATCGAAGGGAGAAATCCGCACCAGGCGGTGCACTCCCTTTTCGCTCTTCAGATAGCCGTAGGCGTGCAGGCCCTTGATGAGCAGAGTGACATCCTTAATGCCCGCTTCGTCGCCGGGCTGGTGATCCAGTACCTCCACGCCGTAGCCCTGATCCTCCGCCCAGCGGGTATACATCCGCCAGAGCATGGAGGCCCAATCCTGCGACTCAGTGCCGCCGGCGCCGGGATGGATTGTTAAGATGGCGTTGCTGGCATCATACTCGCCGCTGAGCAGGGATTCCAGCTCCAGCCGGTCCACTTCCCGCTCCAGACGCTCCAAGCTTCCCGTGAGCTCTCCTTGGAGATCCTGGTCCTCAGATTCCTCCACTAGTTCCAGCAGAACCTGGACATCTTCGTAGAGTTCGTGAACGTTCTGCCACCGTTTGATTATTCGCTTGAGCTCGCTCACTTCCCTCGTGGTCTGCTGCGCCAATTCCTGGTTATCCCAAAAGCCGGCCTCCAGCATGGATCCTTCCAGGTCGCCCAGGCGCTCCTGCTTACCCGCTATGTCAAAGATAACCTCGCATTTCTTCGATCCGCTTACCCAAACTCGCTAACAACTCATGCATTGGTTGACCTCCCACAACACTTCTTGTATTTCTTCCCGCTCCCGCAGGGGCAGGGGTCATTGCGGCCCACTTTTTCCCCCACACGGCGGGGCTGGCGTTCCACTTGCTCACCCTGGCTGGTCTGGGCATCGGCCAGCCTGTCTTTGGGCTGGGCCTTTTCAGCACCCACCAGCCGCACCTTAAAGAGCATGCTGATGCTGTCCTCTTGGATGCGGTGCACCATCTCCTGGAACATCTCGAAGGCCTCCAGGCGGTATTCCACCAAGGGATCGCGCTGGGCGTAAGCCCTGAGGCCGATGCCTTCCCGCAGATCATCCATGTTGCTCAGATGATCCATCCACTTCTGATCCGTGATCTGCAAAAGCACCAGCTTCTCAACGTGGCGCTGCAGTTCAGGCCCGTAATCGGCCATCTTAGCCTCATAGGCCTGCCGCGCCTGTTCATAGAGCATCCGGGCCATCTCCTTGGGCGGCAGGGCAGCGAGTTCCTCCGCGCTCAGGGCTGCGGGCTGGCCCACCATCTCCGCGAACTGCCGCCTGATGGCCTCCAGATCCCAGTCGTCCCGGTTCAGTTTCTCATCCGCGTAGCGCTCCACCAAACGTTCGCAAACCGCTTTCAGCATGGCATCGATCTGCTCAGAGATGTTCTCATCCAGGAGCACATTCCGCCTCTGGGCGTAGATCACTTCCCGCTGCTTGTTCATGACGTCGTCGTATTCCAAGACCTGTTTTCTGATCTCGAAATGGCGGGTCTCCACGCGCTTTTGGGCGTTTTCGATGGCCTTGCTGACCTGGGGATGATCAATTGGCTGATCCTCTTCCCATCCCAAGCGGTCCATGATCCCCATGATGCGGTCGGAGCCGAACAGCCGCATGAGATCATCTTCCAGGGAGACGTAAAACTGAGACGAACCCGGGTCGCCCTGACGGCCGGAGCGGCCCCGGAGCTGATTGTCAATGCGCCGGGATTCATGGCGTTCCGTTCCGATCACGTGCAGGCCGCCCAGCTCCACCACGCCCTCGCCCAGGACGATATCGGTACCACGGCCGGCCATGTTGGTGGCAATGGTTACCGTGTTGCGCTGGCCGGCGAGTTTGATAATCTCCGCTTCCTGCTCATGGTACTTGGCGTTGAGCACCTGGTGCGGGATGCCCTGCCCCTTGAGGAGCCGGCTGAAATACTCTGAGGCCTCGATGCTGATGGTGCCCACCAAAACGGGCTGTCCCCGTTTGTGGCGCTCCACAATGTCGGCGATGATGGCCCGGGCCTTGGCCTCACGGGTCCTGAAGACCAGATCGGGCAGGTCTTTTCTGATCATGGGCATGTTCGTGGGTATGACCACCACATCCAGCCCGTAGATCTTCCTGAATTCCTCTTCTTCAGTCTTGGCGGTGCCGGTCATGCCCGCCAGTTTATTATACATACGGAAGTAGTTCTGATAAGTGATGGAAGCCAGGGTCTGGCTCTCTTTGAGCACGGGCACCTTTTCCTTGGCCTCGATGCTCTGATGCAGTCCGTCGGAGTAGCGCCTGCCCGGCATCAAGCGCCCCGTAAATTCATCGACGATAATCACTTCGCCGTCTTTGACCACGTAATCCCTATCCCGTACAAAGAATTCCTTGGCTTTGAGGGCCTGATTGAGATAGTGGTTCAGCTCAAAGTGAGCGTCATCAAACAGATCATCTATGCCCAAAAGGCGCTCAACCTTGGCCAGGCCTTCTTCCGTGATGGAGATGGTCTTGGCCTTTTCGTCCACTTCATAATCCCGCCCGGCCCTGAGCTGGGGAGCGATTTGGGCAAAACGCACATAATACTGGGCCGAATCCTCCGCAGCTCCTGAAATAATCAGCGGAGTTCTGGCCTCGTCAATCAAAATGGAGTCCACTTCGTCCACGATGGCGTAGTTCAGCGCCCTCTGCACGATCTGTTCCGGGTAGACTACCATATCTGTCCCGCAGATAGTCGAATCCAAACTCGTTGTTGGTGCCATAGGTGATCTGGCAGTTGTAGGCTTCTTTGCGTTCCTCGAAGCTGAGCCCGTGCACAATGACGCCCACGCTCATGCCCAGGAACTTGTAGATCTCCCCCATCCATTCAGCGTCGCGCTTGGCCAGGTAGTCGTTGACCGTGACCACGTGCACCCCTTGGTTGGTGAGCGCGTTCAAGTACACGGGCAGAGTGGCCACTAAGGTCTTGCCTTCACCCGTCTTCATCTCTGCAATGCGCCCCTGATGCAGGATAATGCCGCCCAAAAGCTGTACATCGAAGTGGCGCATGCCCAAAGTCCGCCGGGACGCTTCCCGCACTACCGCAAAGGCCTCCACCAGCAGATCATCCAAACTGGCCCCCGCGGCCAGTTTCCCTTGGAAGTATGGGGTTTTTGCTCGCAGCTCCTCATCGCTGAGGGCCTGCATTTCTGGTTCCAGGGCATTGATGGCATCAACCACTGAACGCAGGCGCTTCAGCTCCCGCTCCGTTGGGTCCAGCCAGTTCTTGAGCCTCTCTAGCACGTCTCTACCTCCCAGGTTTATTGTACTACGACCTGCAGCCCCCCGCAAGCTGGCCCCTACATCCCCTTGAGGCCCGCATCCACCAGGGCCCACAAACCGCCAGCGACCAGCGAATGGCCCCCGAGAAGGATGGGAATGGGTGCTTCCAGGCTGGCCCGGGTGAATTCCCGCAGAGCATCGTGGGTAATGAGATCCACCTCGCCCAAGTCAGAAGCAAAACGATCGGCGGCACTGAGCTGCCAATGAAAGTGTTCGAAGAGGACCCTGGTATCTAAGACGGCACCTCCGGCCAATTCAGCCAAAAAGCTGAAAAAGGCGGTAAAGCCCAACTCTTCCACCAGCCTGCCCATGAGGGCCTTCACTTCTCCCCGGGCGTCCCTGCCCAGGGCTTTCATGCTCCGCTCTTCGGAATAAAGGCGCAGGCGGCAGCGGGTGTTGGCATCCAGGTACTGAAAGAGGCTGGAACCCACGCGCCCGTAGATGATCAGCTCTGCACTGGGATTGCCCAGCAGCTCCTTGATGGCCTCGGCCCGGGAAAGATCCCAGGTCAGGTTCTGCACCGCGGCGCGGGTGTGCTCGCCCAGGGCTGGATGCACCGACATGATCAACACGTCCGTGGGTGTGTCCACATCGAAGTTCAAACCCAACGTGCGCTGCAACGGCACGTGCCGCAAGCCCGCTTCATTGCTGAGCGCCAGGGGCAGTGCATTGTCAATGGCGGGTAGGGTAATGCGGCTGAGCGCCTCCCCCGGGGTAAAGCCCACCAGATCGGCGGAATAGTAATTGTTGGTGAGGAAGATCTCTTCATTCTGCTCCAAGATCTCCCGCATATACTGCAGCTCCGCGGAAGAAAGCAGGGGAGCCGCCGCTCCCCCCATGTACAACACCTTTTCCAGACGGCAACTCTCCACCACATCCCAGAGGCGCTGGCCAAAGTGGAAGGGCCGTTCAATCTCCCTGTCCACCAGGACTTGAGCTCCCGTTGCCTCCAAACGCCCAGCCAAGTCGGGGTAAGAAGTCACCACCAGGATGTGCACAAACCCAGCTTCCCGGGCACGGTCCACCAAGTCCAGAACCATGCCCTGTCGCACCATCTGCATCTGGGTTTCCAGCGCACCACGCACTGCGCCGCCTTCAAAGATCACTAAACTGACCGGTTTAGCCTGTTTAGAATTGGGATTCGATGAGCCCATAGTTCCCATCACGCCGTTTGTAAACAACGCTCACTTCGCCGCTTTCCGCGTCCCTAAATACAAAAAAGTCATGCCCCAAGAGCTCCATCTGCATGACCGCTTCTTCCACATCCATGGGCTTTAGGGCAAAGCGCTTTGTCCGCACTATGCGGGGACCTGCCGTTCCTCCCTCGCCTTCCTGGCCAGGAGCCTGCAGTTCGCTGAGCTTGGGCCCTTGAGTCTTCTTCCAAAGCCGCCCCTTAAACTTGCCAAACTGACGTTCAATCCGATCCACTGAACTGTCAATGGAAGTGTACATGTCTCCAGTCTTGCCTTCGCCCCTGAGCAGAACACCGGAGAGATTCACGGTTACTTCGGCAATGTGAATTCCCCGCTCAATCCTGAGCATCACTTCAGCAGAGGCAGTCCGATTGTCATTGAGGTATTTTTCAAGCTTCGAGACCTTTTTCTCCACGTAGCTCCGTAAGGATTCTGTAATCTCGAGGTTCTTTCCGGAGATGCTGATTCTGATCTTGGCCATCCCTATTCACTCCTTCAATGACGACTTTATCCATAATATTACCCTTAGCGGAAGTAAAATCCTTCCGGGCAGTAAAAAATGGACTGAGTCCATGCCCAGTCCCCTCCTATGCATCTTGTCCCGCGCTGGGAAATCCGCGCCTTAAGAATCGCCCTTGCCGTAAGCCCTTTGGGCCCTCTTCCGCTGCACCTCCTGCTGCGCCTGGGTCCGCTTCAAATAGGTGCCGAGGGCAGCCTCGTTGCGGCGCTCCTGGGACTCCAGCTTTTCCAGCACAGGGACGAGCTCGCTCACCACAGCGTTGAGGGCTGCCAGATCATCCTGATAGTATTCTGGGGCAGCCAGCTTCAGCTGCGGTAGGGAAAAGGCGGCGAGCTCGAAATGGGTTACCAGCTGCTCCTGGAGAGCCCGAATCTGCTGCTCGTACTCCCCGGCGCGCTTCAGCAGGCCCTCTTTGGTCTTGAGCACCTGCAAAAGCCGGTCCAGCTGGCCGTGTTCAATGAGCTCGCCTTCCTGCGAACCCACCTCACCGATCTCTTTATACAAGTTGAGCTGGTCCGTATAAGCCTGGGTGAGCGCCGTGATCTTCTCGCGGATTTCCCTCATCTGACCTGGGACACCACCTGTTCCCAAGTATCCCTGAGCTCAACCAGGAAGCGTATGGCCTCGTCTACGATCTCGGGATCCTTCTTGATGTTGGCCTCCACCAAACGGTCATAAATATACGTGTACAATTGCTGCAAGTTCTGCGCGATTTCACCCACGCTGAGATCCAGCGATAAATTCAGCTCGCTGATAATGTCTTGCACGCGGATGAGTTTGCTGTTGGCCGCCTCCAGTTCCCCCTTGCTGATGTGCTCCTGTGCCTGACGCGCGAAACGAATGGCGCCGTCAAACAGCATGAGCAGAAGCTCTCCTGGAGAAGCAGTTGATACTTGAGTCTGTCTGTAAACCTGATAAGCATGTGCAGTCATGATTGTGCCTCCCAACCCCCTAAGCCCACTTGTCGATCAGAAGCCCGATCATCTCGCGGATCCTGGCCACAGTATCGAGTACTTCTTCAGGAGGGATTTCTTTAATCACCTCGTTGTTTTCAAGGTTCACGACCTTGACCATCATCCGCTGCGTGTCCTCATGGACGCTGAACCTCAAGGCGCGGTTGATGTACTCTATTGCATCGTTGAGAGCCTCCACTGCTTCTTGGACTTCAAGCTCGTCGAGTTCTTCAGGTTTCGCAGCTTCCTTCCAGTGCTGCTCCAGTGCAGCTGCATCGAGACTGGCCTGCTGAGGTTTCCGCCCCAGGCTCTGTGTTTCGGGAGCCTGCGGCATATACTCCGTCCTCTTCAGCTCCAATGATCCTCCTTGAACTTTCATACGCCTACCCTCCTTGTCTTCTCATCTTCTCACAGGTCGCTCTGGGCATCGGGCCGAACTTCACGCAGCGCCTTTTCCAAGGTCCCCACATCGATCTCCCTTTGCAAAGCGGCCCGTTTGTTTTCCTCCTGAATCACCTCATATACCTCATGCCTGTGAACCATGATGTGGCGCGGGGCATCAATGCCAAGCTTAACCTGATCGCCGCGGACATCCACCACCACAATGCGGACATGATCTCCAATCATGATGCTTTGATCAACTTTACGCGTTAACACGAGCATGTCTGTCCCTCCCTGGACCATATTCTGCCCGGATTAGCCCAGATTTAGACTGATTCTGAAATATCTTCCGTCCTCTGCGCTGCACCGCTTTTCTGCTGGATCAGATAAGCATTCTTGTGCATCTCGGCTATCACGTTATGCTTGGTATGAAAAGTGTCCCCAGCGATGATGAGCTGAGCGCCCAAACGCTCTTTGGTGTTGATCACCACAGGAGCCTGCAGGTTCACCGTCATCTCCGCCACATTCTCAGGAATGGTTACGATGCCGTATACCTTACCATCCTCAGGCGAGCTGATCTGCAAAAGATCTATCTCCTCATTGCTCAACTCCACCTCATAGTCAGCCCGGACCAGCTCCGGCATGATCACTACGAAAGTTAGGCCCGGCTCATCAACGGACTGGAGAAAGCTGAAGATACTGTCTTCCCGCTCCACAAGCACGTAGCGATGGTAATCTGCAAAGCCTAAGATCCCCCGGGGAAAATGGATGATCTGCTCCTCGTCCACTGTGATGGTGCCAAACTTCGTTTTCAGTTCCAACTAACCCACCTCACCCTTCACCCACGCACATCCACGTATACCCCACCCAAGTGCCAAGTAATGGTGGGAGGACGCACGTCGTGTGTAATTGCAACTCCGCCCGGGCTCCAGTCCAGCTCAAGTTGATAATGGAAGCTGATCTTGGGCGGCGTGGTTGGCACGGCCTGGATGTTCAGCTCCGGGATCCGCTCATCCATACGGCGTTTCGCCTGATCAGCAAAGATGATCTCCTCGCGGAAGTGCCCCGCCCTTTCCACAACTTCATCGCCCTCGGCCGCCAACTTACCTATGGCTTCCAGAGTCTTCAGGCGGGCTTCGTCCCGCACCTGCTTGCTGTAGCCCAGGGGGCTGGGCAATCCCAACTCCGACCAGCACTGCCGCTGATCGATTTCCACCACGGGGCCTTCCGTCTTAATCTGCACCCGGGTAACCTGCTGCTGGATTTCTGCCCTGGGCCAGTGGTATTCTAGGTCAAATCGAGGATAGACTGTGGTTATGCGCAGCATGTCCCGCTACCTGCCTAGCGCAAGAAGTCCACCAGCGAAGGCTGGATGATGCGGGCCCCCACCGCCAGCGCTGTGCGATAGGCAAATTCCTCCATCTTCAGCTCCATGATCGCCTCAGCATAGTCCAAATCCTGCTCCTCAGAGAGAATCTTGGTGAGGTTGAGCTGCAGATCCAAGAGGCGTTCCTGGGCCAGCTCAACTCGGTTCTGTTTACCGCCCAGTTCCGAGACGTGCTGCAGCACACCGTCCAGAGCTGCATCCAAGGCACCAATGGGCTCTGCACCCGCATAGTCGGGATGATCAACCAGCTGCCCGTAGAGCTGCTGCAGCGCCTGGAAAACAGGGGTGAACAGGATCTCACTGCCATCGTCAGCGAAAGCATCCACGTTCACTGCCATGGTGACGCCTACGGCGATTTCAAACTCCAAGGATCTCTCCTCCGGGGGCAGCGTTTTCCCCACCTCCTCACCCAGGAAAGACACGTCATTGATCTTGCCATCAGTTACCCCGCCGCCGTCAAAGGGCTTCGTATCGGTATGCTGGCCAGCGAAGATGTAGCGTCCTCCGTGCGTGGAGTTGGCCAGCTGCAGGAGGTTATCGTGGAGCTGAGCCACTTCATCGGCCAGCGCCTGCCTGGCGGTGGGATCTAGGTGAGTAGATGCACCATTCACGGCAAGTTCCTTGGCCCTGTGGATCACGCTGATCACATCTTGCAGCACCACATCTGAGGCATCGAGCCAGGAAATGGCAGCGTCGATGTTGCGGATATACTGTTCCGTCTCCTTTATGGAGCTGCGGGTGCGCAGAATCAGCCCCGCCTTGACCGGGTCATCGGAAGGCGCGTTGATCTTCTTCTTTGTACCCAGCTGGTTGTTGATGCGCTCCAGACGGGACAGTCCGCGGTTGAGATTGAGCAGCAAAGTGCTGTTCATCATCTTATTGGTAACGCGCATAAGCAGCTACCTCCTAGCGTCCCACTATACCTAAGCGGTTGATAATAATATCGAGAGTCTCATCCACAGCCGTCATCATCCTGGCTGCGGCACTGTATGCATGCTGAAAGCGGATCATGTTGGCCATTTCCTCATCGAGGTTTACGCCGGAGACGGACTCCTTCAGGTTCCTGAGGTGATTCTCCAAGACAACCTGATTCTCCGTCATGCGAATGGCTTCTTGGGTTCTCACGCCGATGTTGGCAATAATGGCATTGAAGGCGTCGCCGATGGTGGTTTGCTTATCTTTCGGCGGCGTGTGGCGCAGTCTGGCAAGTTCCCGGGCATTGTCTCCGTTGCCCTTGACTCCTTTCACTGCACTGGCCCTGATCAGGCTTACGTCTTCTGCGATTAGGGGGTTGACCCGCACCTGCAGGGCCGCGAAGGATACCTTGTCATAATCAGGTTTTTCCAGGTCACTTTGATCGGCAAAGACGAAGAAGTACGCCTCGGGGGCATCGTCGTTCCCATGCCCGCCGAGATCGTAGCCCTGGGCATGTATCCTGTTGAACTCCTGGACAAACTCAAGGGTCCATTTGTCCAAAGCGGCGGAAATGCCTTCCATTTCATCTGTCCCGTTAATCTGATCCCGCATGGCAAGCATGGCGCCGATTTCACCTGCGCTGATTTGGGCCGCACTGCCCGTATCTGCCCAGACAATTTCATTCCTCTCGTAGTTGGCCCATTTCTCGTCGGGCACTCGGGCCACGGCAAGTTTGTAGGCCGTGCCGCGGTGGACCAAGCTGGCCCCGCCAATGGTCACGCTCACCATGTTGCCGTAATCCTGGACCACATCGATATCCACCAACTGGGACAGCTCTTCCAGGAGCGCATCCCTCTCGTCCAGCAGATCATTGGGCATACTGCCGGTGGCGCTAACCTTACCGAGCTGCACGTTGAGGGCGGCCAGCCTCTCGGCCAGGATATTCACTTCACCCACCTTGATGGGGATATTGTCGTTGAGGTTCTCGCTCAGCCTCTGCAGCTGTTCTCTAGTACCCGTGATGGCTTCCACCAATACATGGGCTCTCTGCACCACCACTTCCCGGACAGAGGTCAACTCCGGGTCCCTGCTCAGATCCTGCAGCGAATCCCAGAGCTGATCCAAAGCATGGCTGATGCCGTTGTCGCTGGGTTCGTTGAAGAAGAGCTCTACCTGCCTGAGCCCTTCCTCCAAGGTCTCCCAGAAGTTGCGGCCCTGGAGCTGCTGCCGCAGGCGCAGATCCACGAAGTTGTCCCGCATGCGCACGATCTGGCTGACCTCCACGCCCGTACCCAGCTGCCCCTTGGAAGGAGTATATCCCATCATGGGCATGGGAAAGGGTTTGGTGGCCGCATGCAGGGCAACCTGCCGGGAGTAATTGGGGTTGTTGGCGTTGGCAACATTGTGCCCTGTAATATCCAGGGACACCTGCTGCGCCTGGAGAGCGCGTAGTGCAATGGAAATACCGCTAAAAGTCGTCCTCATGGCTTACACCTTCCGGTCGAAAATTGATCTGCCCGGAGCAGTGCCTCCCGGTTTGGAATAAGTGGGCGCCGCTTCCTCCCCCGTGATCAAGTTCAAAGAATACTGCACGTAGCTTAAGGCTTGGGCCAAAAGCTGCTGGTTAAGGTCGTTCAAAGCCTGCAGTTCACCGAGGTTCTGAGCCAGCTTGAGCAAAAGCGGCTCCACCACTGCCCGCTGCTCTCCATCAAGGCCGAGCAGCCATTGCTCCAAGCCTTTGCCCATGGCCAAGACATCGAAGAGCTCTGCCCTGCGCTGGTCTGTCTCGGCAAGCCGCACTAAGGCTTCCTGCTCTTGCTCCGCGATGCGGGCCACTTCGGGTGCGTTGTTGATCTCCCTCTGCTTGGCAGTTCCCAGGTGGATCAACTCTTCCAGCAGGGCATTTTCTGCGGAGAGCACTACCACAAACTCATCCCAGACAGTCATTTACTCAGTTCCTTTCTGGGCCCGAACCATGGCTTCGGCGACTTGTTTAGGCGAAACTTTGTAGGTGCCGTTTTCCACGGCCACCTTGATTTCCTCTGCCCGCGGACGGACATCAGGGGCAGACTGCAGCTTGTGCAGCATGGTCTGGAGCTCCCTGCTCTCTGGAGATAGGGTCACCTCGTCGCTATATGATGCACTGCCGGTGCTTTTCTGGAGGCGCCTGGCCTGTTTGCTTTCCGCATAGATTTGGGCCACACGCTGGATGGCAGGATTCTTTGAAATGAACATGGTCGAAAACCCCTTTCTTCCCCTCGCTACATTTGTCGGCAAATTCACCAGAAAGCTTTAGTCAGCGCCGGCGCCTAATTTGATCCAAATAACGCACTCGGGACTCGTCAGGCTGCTTCCTGGACTCCGGTTGGGGTCCCCTCACAGAGCTGGGGTCAAGCTCTCCGCGACATTTGCGGCAAATGCGCCCCACTTGGATGGGCGTCCCGCAGATTTCGCAGGTGAGTCCGGCATCCTTGGGAACAACACTCAGGCGGCCCTCCCTGATAAACTGGTAGATAAGATCCACATCGGACTCCGTGGCCTGGGCCACTTCTGCAACCGTTGCACCGGGGTGCTGCTGCAGGTATTCCTTCACCGCCTGGTAACTGGCTTGAACCTTTTTATAGCAGTCCTCGCACAATACCCGCGTCGGGTGGGCGAACACCTTACCACACTCTTCACAGTTCTTCAGCAAATTTCTCACTCCCGTATACTTTCCGTACGGGCGGCAAAGAGGCCCACGGGCCTGCCTCCGTACTGTTCAACTAACCGCGCCAGAGCGTAAAAGGTCTGGCCGGAGGTGATCACATCGTCCACAATCAGGCAGTGCTTGCCCTGCAAGCTTACACCGGGCAGCAGCGCAAACGCCCCGCGGAGGTTGCGCTGTCTGTCTCGGAGCGGCAATCCGCTCTGCGGCCTGGTCTCTCTACTCCTCACCACATGTCGGCAGATAGGACGCTTCCACACCCCCCTTATATTATCGGCAAGCAGTGCCGCTTGGTTGAATCCCCGTTCCCTGAGGCGCCCTGGGGCCAGGGGGACGGGAATGAGCACATCCACGGAGGCCAGCTCCGGTTCTTCCCGGCTGGCCAGCCCTAAAAAGAAACCCAGTGTGACGGCGATATCCTGCCTGCCGTGAAACTTCATGCTCTGGATCACACTCCGCCCAAACCCCTGATAAGGGAAGAGGGAAAAATAGGGATAGCGCTTGACGGCCCCCTTTTCCCAGCGGATGTTCAGGGAATCCAG
>JGI24501J29690_1000390_pt1 | contig 16432 bp, 14 predicted proteins | sample BioPla2RNA2_FD_29690 | JGI IMG/M metagenome (IMG submission 29690) | reverse complement strand
AGAACGTAGGTTTACCTGCACTGAACTCAAGGAAAGGGAATCATTAAGCATGCTCACCTCTATCTGCATCAGCTGGTCTCGGGTGATGGTTCCCATGGCAAAACGTGTCTGTCCGGCCTCAAACAGACGCTTGCTGTCCTCAAAGCTCTTTACAGCACGCTCATAGTTCTCACGGGCGCTCACATAGTTCCAAAAGTACATCACGGCGGTCTGGCTCACCTGCTCCATGTTTTCTATGTACTGGCGCTTGGCCACCTCATACTGCTTGGGTTCGGTCTGCTTGTTCCATTTAAAGCGGTTGTAGCCCCAGAGAGACTGTATGTATGAAAGATATACCGGCTGGGCGTAATAGGTGGTAAGACGAGCCGGACTGTATTGGTCCAGACGCTGCAGGCTTGTGGAAAGAGAGACGGTACCACCGGTCCAAGGTACGTTCTGGCTGAAATAGAGCGTGGCATCATTACTCATATTGTAATTGGCGCGGTAGCTCAATGCTCCGGTCTGATAATCCTGCAACTGTACAAGTGAGCGGTTGAACTGCGCCAGGTTGGCACTAAGGTTGAGCGATGGCAGAAGTTCCGCCCTGTATGACCGGTAGCTCCAGTACTGCGCTGCAAATGTGTTGCGGTTACTCATGGCCGATATGGAGTTCTCCTGCGCCAGCTGCACCACCTGCTGCATGGTTAGCGTGCGTGGGCCTACAACCTGCGCCGGGCAAACCGAATGCACCATCAACCCCATATACAGCAGTATCTTTGGAGAGGGTAGTTTCATCATATGTCTCTTTATTGGTTTATACTATAGTCTGAGTCTCTCACTTGCCGCGTCCTTTTATGGCAACACTAAAGAAAACATCACCATCGGAAGCCTGTACATACACGTACTTGGTAAACTCTCCGGGTGATTCTACCGCAACCTTCACTTCAATGCTGCCGCGCTTATGCGGCCCCAACTCCATGCTCTCAGCGCTTACCGTAGTACAGTCACACTCCGGCAGGAATGTTACCGTCTGAGTAGCGTATGTGTTGTTCCTGAACTTGAACGTAGCGCACACGGAGTCACCCACATTTGCACGGCCCACGTTCACTGTGTCACGGCGTACGGAGATTAATCCGTCCGTGGTGCTGTAGCAACCTGTTATAACAAATGCTGCCCAAATAGTCAGTAATACCGCTTTAACCCCTCCCTTTCTTATACTTGTAGTCATAATTGTCAATTATCAATTGTCAATTGAACAGGCTTGTTCTTTACTTTCTTTCCGCCTACAATTCCAATTATGTAATCCTCCGGAATGAAGCCCCAATAGCGGGAATCATTGGAGTCAAGGCTGTTATCACCAAAGGCAAAGTAATAATCATGCTGGAAAGTATGGCTTGTAACATCACCGTCAGGCCAAGAGCCAGTTTCATATTCTATCACCGGGCCGTATATGGCTCTACCTATGGAGTCAAGTTCTATGGTAACACCTTTCTCCGGAATATACAGAGGGCCAAAGTTCTTCATTGTCCACATTGGCCGCGTAAACGGCATGGTTCCCATAAACTTGGTACGCCAAAGAATGCTGTCTGGGGTGTTCTGTATGGCAAGCTGATTCTCTAATACGCCTAAAGTACCGGAATAATTATTATTCCAGGTTATACCATTCTTTACACCAACAGTATCCCCCGGTGTTCCAACCACACGCTTACAATACACATAGTTTATCTTGAACTCTATCTCCGTCCACTTGTCATAACCCAGGGGATAGTTGAAACAGATAACATCACCTGGACGTATCTTCCTTATTCCAGGCATACGGAAACACTTAAGCGGAGCATGATCCTCAAAGTTGAAGGATTTGTATATTCTGGCGCCATAAAGCAACTTGTTTACCCAGACTTTATCGCCAGGTACAAGGGTGGGATTCATTGATTCTGATGGTATTTTAAAACGTTCAGCAATGAAAATGCGCCGTGCATAATGAATAGTTGAGAAAACAACTCCAGTTATAATTACCAGACAAATAATATTAATAACTCGATCTAATATAGAATGTATATTAGAATGCGATGAAAATCTCTTTTGCACGGCTTTATTTTTTTATGAGAGCCAGTTCTCTTGCAACATTCACATATAATTCGGCTATTTTGTTGTTTCTCAATGGTTCTCCAATAATTTTTATTTTATTATCGTCATCTAGGAGCATTGTCCTATTTCGAGCCAATGTATTTTGTAAATGATTCTTCTTTAAGAAAGTGTTATCTGTATCGTAAAGAATTGTATAATTAGCTTTTGTTTTATTAACATATGAAAATATTAAACTATCTCCTACTGGATATGTTATTATGTAGAGATCAGCAGGAATATGCAGGCTGTCTATTAATCTTTCAAGTAAAATAGTGGAGCCTAACATACAATCCGTGCAAGAAGACCTGTCGGAATATGTTATTATTTTTAATTTGTTTTCCATAGTAGATTTATCAAAAGATATTATAGTATCCTTCCTGATCTCTAAAAGATTCATATTGAAAGAGATTTTCTTCCCTATCATTTTCTTTATTTGACGTACTTCTACATTATCAGTACATGAGCAGTAAATCGTGGTCGTAAAGAGAATGACTATAGAAGTAACCAACCTAAAGAAAAAAAAAGTTGTTTTATCTTTCTTTTCCATGAAATAGACTATTTAGAATATTTGCAATATTTGCTATGTAAAAATGTTCATCTTCATCAAGTCCAATAAGATAGCCATTTTCAACATCTATAGAAAAATCAGAAAGAATAACACTTGGATTGATTTCTGCTAGATATAATCCTTCCCAACTATATACTCTAATAGTTGTATCTAGGGGTTTCTCAAGAACTTCTGCATCGTATACGCTTCTTTTGTCATATAATAGCAATATTCCATTTTCTACCACACACACCTGTCGAACGCCCATGATGCATTTCTTTGCAATTGTTTCAATTGAAGCGTCAGCATATTGTTGGATATCAACAAAATCTTTACATCTCAACCCAAAAATACTGTCAGTATCCAAATCAATAAATGTGATTCGATCCTCATAATGAGATACAATTACAACCTTTTTACAATCTAGCGACATTCGCACTGTATGTTGATAGAAAATAGTAGAGAACGCTTTATTCTCCTTGAAGTCAACTAAATTAGGATATATTAAATATTCTTTTTCTTTGCCATTCGAGTCAATCAACTTGAATTCTGGCGGGAAAAAAATCATGTCCCTGGGATCATCATAACTTACACCTTGATACTGGAAATATGCTCCATCATCTCTAAAGAGAACATCATTTACGAAACGAGTTCTTGTTTGTAGTTTTATAGGGCGTACATTTGCCATCCTTCTTATTGACTCACTCAAATTATATTGATAATATGTTCCATCTGATGGATCTAATAAATACAAAAACCTATCTCCATTTATTGTTTTGTTACGCCATGCATATTGAACATCCAGAAATTCATTTCCTGCACGTCCACTAGGAGAGAGTTTTGCGATGTTTTGTCCATCATAATCATAGACTTTAATCATAGATTCTTTATCATTTGTGAAAACCACGATCTGAGAATCCAATGCTACTAATCCCATTGCACCGAAACACTCGATTGGGATGACATCTACTTTGACATCTAATACTTCTGCGTCTAAATTAGCTGTTGTTTCATGTGGAGCATAATAAGTCTTCTTACATGAAGCAACAGCTAATAGAGTCAGGCACAAGATAATTCTATTGTACTCTAACAATTTCATTTTATTTAGCCATAGTGAAACAATAACCAATTTTTGATAATAATGCAGGCGTTGCATTACTGTAAGGATCACAAGGATATACTGTGCCAATTAATAAATTCATGTTTTCAGGATTTATCCACATTTGAGTCCCATCTTTACATAAATTAGTAACTTTACCTGATTGTGATGAAGAGATAGTAACTTTACTATAGCATACATCAATTTTTATACCCTGGTCTGGTTCGCGGTTTTGAGTTATTGCTTCAACATTTTCTTTAAGGAAACTAGCGTCACAAAGATTTACGTGATAACGGTTACTATAAAATAAACCCATTAAGCTCAAACTTAAAGTAACCAAAACAAGCAATTTCGATTTGTTTTTTCTCATAATTGTTTAGTTTAATTGTTAATAATAGTTGTTTGTGTTAATTGTTTGATTGACAGTTTTAACAAAATTATCTTTCATTTTTTATTTCACATAAAAATAATGTCTCGATATTTAAGAATTCTCATTAAATGAGATTGGCCACTTCATTGTTGCTCAAAAGCCTTTTTCCCTTCTATTTCTTGGGATACTTTTTTACTTAGGGTTTGCTGAAAAACTTCAGGCTACTTTTACAAAATAGTATAACGGCGATAACTTTCCGTGTAGTTTTCTTTGAAAAATAAGTTGAAAGAGGCGCTCTTTGAAAATTTGACAAAAAATATCCTCCATCGCCCGCAGGATATTCATCACGAACACGATGGATGCCACCCAGCTTTCGTGGGTTTCGGCTAAACGCGCTTTAATCTTGTTCAAATCGTAGCCGGCTTTTCCTTGTCCGAACTTGCCCTCGACCTGATTACGCTCGTTTTTCTCCTTCTTGCTTTTTTCCCGTTGGTAGCGGCTTTGCACCGCCTTCTTGGGCTTTCGGCCAAGCGGCCTTCCCGTGTGACGGATACCCCGCTCCTTGAGATAGTTCCGGTTGGCACGTGTCATGTAAATATCGTCTGTCTGCACCAGTTCCGGGTAATACCCGAAAAACTGCTTGTATGCCTCCACCTGCTGCTGCAGGCGAGTTCCCTCGTTAAACGGTTCGAACTCAAGTTGATTGATTCTCGCGTATCCCTTCGTCAGGCTGATGTTGATCTTGGAACCGAACTCCACTTTTTTCCCGTCCTTTCCGCGGACGACGGGACGAATGAAAGGCTGATGAATGGAGACGATGCGCTTCTCGACACTATTCGCGCGGGTACGGTACATTTGTTCCTGCTGACGGTAGAGTTCCTGTATGGTTTCCCAATACAACAGCTCTTGCTTGTTAAACACGTTTATAGCATATTGGCTGTTGTTCAGTATATTATGAATGTAATTGATGTCTCTTTTCAAGTAGCCCAGCTGCTTTCGGATGCCCTTGCGAATCTCGTTCTTACTTTTTTTCTTTTTCTTCGCGATGTTCAGGTATTCTTTACGGGCAACACGGCGGTACGTGCGGGGTCTTTCCTTGATGGCAAGGACTTTAAGAAGCTTGTCGAGTAATTCTTCGGCTTTCTCGCGGCTCTCGTTCAATAGATTCAGGTCCGTCGGGTACTTGATATAAGCATCGCAAACGGTCGCGTCCAATTGCAACTTTCCTTGGTTGGTGGCGGGTTTTTCCGCGCGTACGTCCGACCTCGAGGTGTCTTCAGGACTAACGCCGCGGTTCTCGCTATCGTCAACTCGCTCGTTATCCGCCTGTTGGTGTTCAATCTCGAGTGCTCCCGAGATGATGACCCGGTTCATCGCGTCGAACGCTTCATTGCCCAGGCGCTTGCGCACATGCACGAAAAGGCTCGGGTCAAACACGGGTTCATGCCTGAAGTGATCGAAGCCCAGGAAGTACTGCATGTAGGGGTTTTCCTGAATGGCCTCGATGGTCCCGCGGTCGTCTTTCTTTTCCATGTGTTTGATTATCAATGCTCCAATAACAACACGGGCGTCTATGCTCCCGGCTCCCTTGGTGGAGGAGAAGCTTTTGGCGTAAACCTCGGCCAGCTTGTCCCAGTCAAGCAGTTTGGCCATTTTTACCCAGCGATTGTCGGGATCGAGCTTGCTTTCAAAATCGGTGTGAAAGTCAAAAATTGACAACTGTTTTTGCGAACGATATTTGAACATAACTGCAAGGGTTTTGATGCAAATTTAAATAAAATCGTGCATTTACACAAGAAATAATCGATATATTTTACTGTGTATCAAAATAATATGTCTTTTTCAGCAGACCCTACTTATGTCATAAAAGAAATCATGTCCAAATTTTTTTGAAATCATGTATAGTACCCCTATATGTATAGATTCACAAGATAGTATTCTATAAGCAGTCGCACGACTACAATTAATGATATCTGCAAATTCAATAATGCTAATTTTATTGAGTTTTAGAAAATCCCTTATGAGCCTACCGATATTTATCATATTATGTTGCTTCTAACCTTGTTTATCGCATATACATATTCCTTAATGCGAAGAAGATTTTTTTACAAAGAATTAGTTCGTATATTCTTAATCTCATCGCATAGTTGTTCTGTATTAGTTGATTTGATTTTTGGGGGGAAAGATGCTATCTTCTCTGCCATATACATAAACTTTGCAGTATCACCTTCTTCATGGTATAATTTAGCTAAGAGGTATAAGGGATATAGCCTATTGGGTACCATGTAGAATGCATGCTTATATCTATCCTCTGCTTCGCGATATTTCCCTAATGCAAGGCTATTATTACCCATCACATTCCAAAACATTGGGTCACTGCTAATTTCAGTTCCCATTCTTAGAATAGCATCGCTTTTTTCATAGTTACCCGTCTTGTTCAGTGATTGACCGTATGCAAAAAGGAAACGATAATCATGTTTCATGTATGGCAGGAGATTATCGCAATCTTCAACTACATATTCATAGTATTCCTTTTTATGCCAGCGTTCTGCTTTTTTCCATGCGCTTTCAGTTTGTTTATAAAGTCTGACTTCGGGCAGTTTCACAATAATAAATGTAGATAGTGATATAAGAATAACAACCATGGTTATTATTCCTGCCAGATAATATTTGTTTTTAAAAAATGACTCTTCTTTGTCTCCGCTTTGATCTTCTGCATTCTGCTGTCTATCTGATACGCATGCAGCAAGTATAATTGGAAATATTATCTGGAACTGCTTAACATGTAGAGGGTATGAAAACAAAGCAAAGACAGCAAAAGCGGTCATTCCATAGCACCAGATAGTGCCTCTTTTGAAAGAGATAATTATTGCAGAAACTATTATGCCTATAAATAACAGCATAACTATTGGTCCTGCCTCTACACCAATGAACAGATATTCATTGAAAGCGTTATCCGGGCAATCGGCCGTCATGCGGTCATGCTCATTTATGGCTCTCCAGTCTAAATCATCTATGCCTTTCTCTTTTATCTGTTCCTTGAAATAACTGGCCTGTGCCTTACCGTATGCTCCTCCAAAATGTCCAATGCCAGCACCTTTCCAACCATTATCACACATGGCTTTTATGCAAATCTTATCCATGAATAATCTTCCGTCAGCCGATGGCTTCTTGAATAAATAGGCACCGGTTCCAATAATAGCAAGACCAAGAGTAAGCCATAATCCATATTTTTTTAGAATAGGTTTTATCTTTACTCTTATTCTTTCTGTTCCAAATGCAAGTAAAATCATGCTGCATCCCAATGCTAGTATGGCACTACGGCTTTGAGTGGAGGGGAGAAATACAATTGCCATAACAGCAACAGTTATAGAAGCCCTATTAGAAAGCTTAGTTATTAAACTAATCATTTGAAGTCCTTTGGTTTTATAATAGTATGCCACTAGCAGACTAATGCAAATTGCAAGAAAACCTCCGTATGGTCCGGGGTTCTGAAAAGAGCCGGTGATAGCATATAAATAATGATTTGACTTTTTGTCCCCTATTAACTGCAAAAAGCCTAGTCCACACTCATACAAACACACGAATGAGATAATAATCAGGAGTATGAAAGCTGAAACTAATGGCGATAAAGAGAATGATAATCTGAAAGACAGGTATAATAATAAGGATACTATAGTAACATTTTTTACAACTGTAATATTTGAACTATCTAAGTTTCCTGTAAAAAGACACAGCAAGGGCATACCGACAACCAAGACTTCAGTCCATGATAAACTTATTTTTCTATTTTTGACTTTTTCAATCATATACCTATCACCGCCATTCCTGTTATAGTAATCGTTTGAGATTCGTTCGAATTATAGTTTTGGATATGAATGTGTTTAACAATTGGTCCCTCAAAACAAGTAGCGAAGGTGCAACTCACTTTGGCGCGTGATTTGGGAGCGACAGTTAATATCATCGGAGTAATAGTAATGCCATCATCACATTCAGATTTTACTTCAACACAAACCGGACGTTTATTTTTATTATGAAGTTTGAAATCAAAAGTGGCGGTGTCGCCAATATGAATTGTTCCTATGTTTATTTTTGTTTTTGAAGTTACAATAGGTTTAATGTCTGAGAGTTGCTCACCATCCGTAACACCACCTTTATAAATAAGTTCATTAATCTTTTCTATGTATAACTTTTGTAAATTGGCTTGTCGTAATGGATCCCCCGTGAGAAGCACTCTATTATTCGCATCTAACAAAAATGTTCTGCAAAACGGAGAATGACGTTCTAAAGAATTTAAAGACACGAAAGAATCATCAATATCACGTATAACAACACAAGTATTAGAATTTAATCCATCTACACATTCCTTTAGCCGTTCTTCTGAACGGGAAACAACGCAAATATATTTTACACTATCAGAAGGAAATCTTGCCATGAATACACTTGCACCATACAGATATTTTGAAAAGCAAGGATCACATAACATCTGATCAATATAAGACACTACCTTTATAGGAGTGAGTAGTAAGTTTGATTCAAAGAAAACTGTGTCTTCTTGTATAAACTGTTTGTTCCATGAAAAATTAATAACTCTGCCATAACTTGTTTTTATGGCTTGTTCATATTCATATGAGTTATTATTCTCGCATGCTATTAATGCGAGTAATAAAAAGACAACATATAATGGTTTTATTATAAAACAACTCATTTTTCTATTGATCTCATGAAATTTGAAAGATTATACATTACTATCTTTTCATCATTTATTCTGTAACCATAAAGCAAACATCTTTTTGAATCATATGCTATATCATGAACTGCCATATCCAGTTTAATACCACCAAGATAGTTTCCCTCCCAGTCAAAAGCCAACAATTCTGTCGCCTCACCATTTCCTTGATTAAGATTGTTTTTCCTATATTCTCCATTTAGATAAAGAACCAAAAACAAATCCTCTGTGCCAACTGATTCTGAGAAATGACTTGAATCATATTCATAAACATCATCGACAATCTTATTTGGAACTCTTATGTCATCAAACCTTGGAGTTCCTATCTGATGAATAGAAAAAAATTTATCATTATCTATGTCAAAGAAGTGTATGTAATCTATGGTAGTCATACATTGTACCACAATATTTTTTGAGGGATGTTTGATAATACTTCCTGAATACCAAAATGTAGAGTAAATATTATCTTCAAAGTCAACAAGTCTGTTATATAACTCAATGTCTTTGGTACTCTTTTTATTTATAATGCTAAAAGAAGGGGGATTATATTCATTAAGATCAATATTATAGTTATGGTTGTTAAATGTAAAAAGTCGGTTTATTCCCTTGTCAAGACCAACAACTTTTCCACAACCATAAGGGATGCTATTATTTATTTCTTCAACAACAGTGTGTCCTTCTCTTAATGAGGCACTCACATTGATTTCTTTTAGAACGGCGCCTCCTTCACCACGTAATATAATATAAATATCTCCTCCTCGTAGAAATAACTGATTTGATTTGTTTATTTTATTATCCGAAAACTCATTTTTTGCACGTCCTTGTTGACACAGCATAGCTATTGGTCTTAATGTTTGCGTATCAAAAACTTGTAAAAGAGCTTTGGAATTATTTGTAATAATCATTAATAGTGTATCATAAACAGCGATAGATTTTCCTCCTGTTATTTCAATGTCAAGAAAAGTTCCATGTATAATATCATCGGTTTTATTAATAAAATCGACTTCATGGGTTTCAAATGCAAGAGGGTCTGCCATATGGCATGAGGTAAGAATTATAACAGATAGAATTATTACCCCATTTCCTGTTTGTCTTATAAGCCTATTCATTTTTCAGGTCATTTAAGTAGGATAAGAAATAGGTTTCTTATCCTACATACAATAATTCATTAATGATTATTTACAACTATTTGGTAACATCTAATTGTTGTTGGCATATTAGTATATGCTACATCACACCAATACTTTTCACCACTGTAACCGCCCATATAATAAGCTACAATTTGATCTAACAAATTGTGCGCTGTATATGACCAAGGAGTACCTTGTATTGGATTATCATCCCAATCAATTGGCGCATTTAAACTGCTGCTAGCTTTATAAACGACTGCGGTTTCAATAGTTACCGGATAACCGTTGTCATTATCTGTCAATGCTGCGATGTTACTAGTTATAATAGAATTAAGAGAAGTTTGTTTTTGACAAACAAAAAACAAAGCAATTGCTGCAACACAAGCCACTGAAATTAAAATTTTCTTTTTCATACTAAAATTGATAAATAACTTCAAGTTAAACAATTAGTTTTAGTTAATCTATTCTCATCCATGAGTCTGGAGCATGCTCGACAGATCAATAATTCAGTAATACATAGTTTGGATGAGAACCATGTTTTACCACTAATAAATACTATCTTTGCAGCATCCGTTTTTGAGTTAAACTTAAGATTCGGAGGGAAGGAACAAGATGAAAGGCTTTGCGAGGGTCTGGTCATCTGGTTCCTTCTTTTTCCTCCTTATCCACTAACTATCTCCAGTTCATCAACATAGATCATCATTTTGTTCTTTTCATCAACAATCACCACCACTCAATATCACCATTCTCCTTTACTATAAACGGCCTCTCATTGTTGCCCCGGGTGTAATTGCGTAGCCATAGCAGGGTGTTGAGCGGTATTTCATCATAGTGCAGTACATTGTTGTCTGCCCGTTGGTATCCCAATGAACTCCATTTCTGCCCGTCAAAACAGAACAGTTCATATTCATTTCCAGGACAAATGTCATTGTCGTCACTGCGCGGTATCACTGTTGCACAGGTTATCTTGGTCGGCTTTCCCATATCCATGCCCACCCAGTTACCGTCGGGCTGGTTTATCTCAAAGTTTGACAACAGATTACCGTCGTACGCACGGTCTATTGCATCCTGCCCGGCTTCGGGGTTGGCTATGCCTTTTCCTGTCAGTTTGTTTCCGTTCTCATCATGGAAAGATAACTCTGATATGCTGCCCCATGAGCCATCTGGTGTAAGGTAACGCCAATAACGGTATGGATGGTCTGCATTCAACTCAATCAAGTATGGTATATCAGTACGCTCAATAGTATAGAGTGTTACGGCATCTATAAAGTCCGGGCGGTCAGAACACTGTATCTTACCTCCCAATATGCGACGGCGCATATTTACTACATTATAGTTTTCGTAGTACTTGCGGCGCAGATCCATACTGATGGTTTTAGCATTGGAATCATCAGGATTGTCTATGTATTCAACCGCTCCGCTCTTGTGTAGTATGAATGGACGGCTTATAGGTATCAGTTTGCGCCCGTCATATCCAAGCGCTATATACAGCATCTCGCGGCCCATATTCTTGAAGTGTGCCTTCCCTCTCTTAAGGGTGCCCAGATCAAGTACCTTCCATTGCGGGCCACCAGAGTTTACCGCCATTGCAATATAGACATACTTCTTATCTGTGAGCTTGGCGGTTTGCTCTTTGTCTGTCTCTATTTCAAGGTCTGATGTGCGTGTGTAGTGGCTTGTTACATCCTTCTGGCAGAGATCAAAAGGATAGACGTATTTGGCTGTGTTGCGATACTTTACCATGTCACGGTTTATGGTATAGGCTGTACGCCACACCTTAGGAATCCGTTCATTGGTATAGAACGGCATACCGGCTCCTATAATGAGGGAGTTGATGGTTGGCTCTTCGCGGCCACGGTCAGAGAGGAATACATACCAGCTGTGACCTTCGCTGTTACGACCCCATGATGGAACCTGGTCAACGGCAGCGGGTAGGCCTACACTGCGGAACACGGCTGTACCCATGGTCACATAGTCCATGCAACTGCCGTAGGTCATGCGTACCCAGGTGGCTGCACTGCGCATGGGTATGCTGCCGCGATCCTCCCATATTACACGGTGCCCAATGGCAGACTGCTTACTGTGTATCTCACCCCGTACTATCTCAATGGCTCCTGATATGCTGTTGCGCTGCACATCATCAGGCGGCACTGTGCTTATGCTATCCGTGTAGTGTGCGGGCAGGGTGTCACGCCAGGCATCGAATGATTGCAGTTCCGTGACCTTGTACGGTAATATCCACTCCTGGAACTCATTGTATGTAAGGTGTCTTGACCACGGCCTTGTACGCCATTCATGGAAAGCACGGTCTATACTGTAAATGAGATAATCAGCTGTTATCACCTCCACATCAGGGATGATGTTGCGTGTAAGACCGGCATATTCCCTGTCGCCAATCTGCCGCAGGGTGTCACGCTGCCAATCGGGGCTTGGGCCTGTGCCAAGTATCTCCAATGCCTTGCTGTAGTAACTGTTTATGGCCGCCGTATCGCGGTATGAGTAGTGGGCGGGCATATTGGCTATCAGGTACTTGGCGGCACGGAGTTTCTCCGGGTCTTTGTCTATAGTGCGGTAATGGCGCAGTACAGCCTTAAGCTCTGGTTTGTTCTTTCCTGCAGCACGGAGCGCATAATGCATGTACATGCCGTCCTGTGTACAGCTTGCGGTCAGCAGTAGGCTCAGTATTATGGTTATTATGTTTTTCATAGCAAGGCCTTGTTTTTCCATTTGTCCAATGCGGCCGAATCTATGCTATCCGGCTCCACATACTCTATGCTCTGGTCCTTATGAAGTATAAAGGGCCTGGTTATGGGGATAAGTTTATCTCCGTCATAACCAAGCGCCTGATACAGAACTTCGCGGCCCATGTTCTCAAAACAGGCATGGCCTTGTCTGATCTTGCCGAAATCCACTATCCGCCAGGGGTCATCCTGATCCCTTACAGCGGAGGCTATATAGATGTACCTGTCTTTGAGCTTTCTCCTTATGCCACGGTCTATGGGTAGCTTAAGGTTGCTTACAAGGAAATACCTGTCTGTGACATCCTTCTTTCCTAAGTCAAACGGATAATGGTACTTGGCTTTACGCTGGTATTCCCACCGCCGTTTGTCTATGGCGTATGTGTTGCGATACACCTTAGGCCCGCGTTCATTAGGGAAGAACCCTCCGCCTATCATGGTGGAGAAATCCCACTCAGAGCATTCCTCCCTGCCACGGTCTGACAGTATCACGAACCATTTTGCCGCCGCGGTAAAACGTGACCCTACAGGTGTCTCATCAAGTACAGCCGGTATCCCTGCGGCACGGAAAGCCAATACAGCCGTGAGTGCGTAGTCAGGTATGTCACCGTATGTCTGGCGCGGCTGCAGGTACGCGCTCAGCAATGGCAGTCCGGCACGTGTGTACAGACCGTAACGGTGCAGTTTGTTCAGTGCATCGTTACGTATCATATCTGCCGTAGCCAGTGTGGTGTTGTACTCCACATCATTCTTGATGGGATTCTTCAGCCCCTCACCAAAATGTAGCAGCAGGGTATCACGCCATGAGTCCAGTTCCTGCAATTCTATTGCCTTATATGGCAGGAGCCATTCAAGATATTCATCAAAAGTAACCTGACTTGCCCAATCACAGTTAACCCATTTGTCGTATGAAGTGTCGATGTCCTTTATCAGGAAATCAGCTTTGATTACCTGCGCATCCGGCACGGTGTGATTAGGCAAGTCGCGGTACTTCTGGTCAGTTATGGCAAGCAGGCTGTCACGCTGCTGCTCTGGTGTCAGTTCCTTATTGGCAAGAATCCGGGCTGCATAATCGTAGTACTGATAGATTTCGTTGCCAGCGTATGAGTAATGGGCTGGCATGTTCTCTATCAGGAACTCCGCTGCGCGTAGTTTGTCCGGGTTAGGGTCAATTGAACGGTAATGCTCCAGCACAGCGACAAGTTCAGAACGATTGCTACCGGCAGATTGCAGTGCACGGTCCAGAGCATCACCCTGACCGCATCCACTGCAAACCACCAATAACACTGGTAGTGCAAACAGATTATGTAAGCACCTCGTTAACATAAACCTATTCTATCTCAAAGTCTCCTGTCCACCACTCATCAAAGGCGTAAATCTCTACCACATATTCACCTGCGGGTAATGAGGTAAGATCTGCCTGTGCGCTATACGCGGGTGTGTAGTTCTGGCTGAACACCACCGTGTCAGTTGCGTCATAAACTACAATGCTTGATGCAGTGACATCGGTGAACGACACCGTTAGCACATGTTCATCAATTAATGCAGATACTACTTGATCTGTACGGGAACCGGTTTGATGCCCAGATTGCTTTTTTAAAGAAATCGGGGTACTTGCAAATAGGGGCAGCGTAAATACGACTGCCAGAATCAAAAGGAAAATGTTCTTTTTTCTCATAAGACTACGTTTTAAAGTTAGCTGCCGACAAATGTAATGTCAGTTTACAGCGTATCACCTTAAAACGTGTCCCAAGTATGTCCCAATATTTACGGGTAATGTCCCAAAATGTCCCACAGGGGGGGTATTATGTTGATTTACAGTTAATTAGCAAATAGGGCTAATCGAATATCATTTTAAATGTGTTCCTGGGTATTTTTTTAGACAGGCGCATCTTAAGATTCCTGCTGCCGGAATGAGAGATTGCAAAGAACAGATGAAAGTCCTTCTGCATGAATCCAAGCATGGTAAATATGCAATAATCAATTTCCATATCATTCACCTTATTACCGGATTTCTTGATATAATCTCTGAGCACATTCATTGAATTATGGAACTTTGTATCAATCTCTTTTCTTTTATCTTTGGTAAGAGGTTCCTGCTTATTGATTAAATCGCACATTGCTTTGTATAATTCACCTTCTTTGAAACTGTCAATGATAGGCTGGAACTCCTGCTTCTTTTTTTGCCTCTCTCTATACCAGATTATTTGTAGTGTAGATCCTACAATAAGTAGAATAACTATTATTATGATTGAGGGTATGACCAAATACCTATATAGGCGATGTTTTGAAGGTGTCTTTATACCTTTATTATTTAGAATGGTTTTATAAATGTTATTCGGCCTATACGCTGTCATTGAAGAATCAATCCATGAACTGGTTTGTTTTATATAATAGGCGGCAGAATCCTTGTTACCTTTTAGAGTCTGAATTTCAGATAATCGCAGATATGTATCACAAACAGTATTAGGATCTGTTGTTTCAGTCAAAGATAAATGATAGTATAATAGCGCAGAATCTATCTGGTTTAAACCATAATAAGCATCTGCCTTAACAGAATAAGCAGTTCCATTGGGGACATTGTGCTGGTTTCTGCTCAGAAAAGAATCAATGTATTTAATAGACTGGTTGTGATCCCCATCCTTAAATTGAGAAATCTTGGATAGTTGGATAAGAGGAATGTCCTTAGAGTCATCTGATAGCCATTTACTGTCTTTCAACTCTAAGAACATGGTTCGCGCCTCATCAAATTGCTTATTATAAAGTAATGAGTTGGCTATATTGTATTCACAGAATGCTATTGCAGCCGAATCTTTAAGTCGTTCTGCGTTGATATAACATGCTCTTATCATCTGCATTGCCTCATCTGCAAGATCATGTTCAACATAAATATGCGCAAGATTCTGTTCACATAAGGCATAATAACGCACCAGGGTATCATTGAACAGTCTCATTGCTTTAAGATAGGCATCAACAGCTGTGCTGTCTTGGTCTGTTAATTCTGAAACACATCCCAGACTGTACCATGCCATAGCAGCATGATAGTCTTTATATTTTGTACCGTAATAATCTGTCGCTATGCGTATAAGGCTGTCATTTGGAATGTCACGATACATCTTGTAGTCAATTTGTGTCTTAAGCATGGCATAGAGAGCACTATTACGTTTACCGGTGGGCACATCCATAGAGTAGATAAGTGCGTCTGCTGCCACTATATCACTATCCATCAGTTGTTCCACCTTAGACAGTCTGCTATCTACACATCCTGTCAGCAACCACCCCAACGCAATAAACATAAGGGCCACCCTTGCGAACTTTCTCGTCCCCAATAAACATCCTGGTCCTTTCCAAACACCATTGGCGGTTCTGCCGTTTTCCACCATCCTGTAGGCCATCTTCTCTGCTGCCATATCTTCAAAAAGCAAAATTAACTCTTTTTTGCTTTGCCGCCATCCTCTCACCGCAATAAAAAACCCGCATGTCATTCGACATGTGGGCCGACCGGTCTTGGGGCTATCGACTTCCCCGTCCCCCGATCAACAACAGTCGGATGCCATGCGGGAAGGGATATGTCGAGCCCAAATAGGGCGGCCATATACCATGCATGAACATCTGGCTCTTGTCTTACATCGGGGGACTTAATTAATGTCGATAGTTTAAGACCTAAGTAAAACGAAAGCTTCGTTCTTTCCAAAAAAACGCTCCGGAGCCTC
>JGI24501J29690_1002633_pt1 | contig 19740 bp, 18 predicted proteins | sample BioPla2RNA2_FD_29690 | JGI IMG/M metagenome (IMG submission 29690) | reverse complement strand
AGATATTCTTATTCTAGAAGGAATCCATGGCTTAAATGATAGGTTAACACCGCTCTTACCGAACGATATTAAGTTTAAAATTTACCTTTCAGCGCTCACACAGCTAAATCTCGATGACCACAATCGTATCTCAACAAGCGACAATCGGCTTATTCGACGAATAGTGCGTGATTCTCAGTTTCGCGGTAAAACAGCGGTTGACACTATAAAGATGTGGCCGAGTGTGCAACGAGGCGAGAAGCTGCATATTTACCCCTTTCAAGGTAATGCCGATGCGATGCTGAATACAGCGCTTGATTATGAGCTTGCTGTTCTTAAAATGTATGCAGAACCACTTCTTCGCGCGGTGAATCCAAATCAAGTTGAGTATTCTGAAGCGTCTCGCTTGTTGCGTTTTTTAAGCAATTTTTTACCTATACCCTCAAATCTCGTCCCAGGTCAATCCCTCATACGAGAATTTATAGGCGGAAGCGACTTTAAGTACTAGATTTGCCGATTTGCAATATCATCGAGTATTTTCTCAGAATCCAAGAGTACTTCTTTTCTATGGCTATCTTGTTTTTTCTCTTTAAGCTTTGTGAGCACCTTTCTTTCTTTCATCGCTTCTTGCAAAAGCGCTCTTTTTTCTTCTACCACGAGCTCTGCCTTTGCAAGTTCAGCAAACAGCTCTTCTTTTTTTAAGTCCAATCGATTGATATAGGCTTCGATAGCTTGCAAGTCATAAATAGCGGAGGTTTTGGAGCGGGCTTTATTTTGCTCATGCTTTTCCTTTGCAAGGGCTTCTATGTGGTTTTGTATAGTTTGTGCATGGGAGATAGCTCGACCGAGTTCGATTTTTGCTTCCTTTTCCGCAAAATCTCGAAGAGAAAGTATTTTTTCTAATCGAAAACTAAATTTTTTCAAAGTGTTTCTAGTTCTTCTTTTGGAATAGCTATTTCAGCTATTTCCCCAAGACGTTTTATCGTCTCTTGTATAGTAGATGGTTCATTTTCTTCTTGCATGAGAAATGCTTCTATGTCTGCGTGTTTTTCTATAGCTCGGTCGATGTCAGGGTTTGTCCCCTTTTGGTAGGCTCCAACAGAAATTAAATCTTCTGACTCTGCATAGATAGCAAGCAATCGACGAAGTACCCCACAGGCTTCCTTTGTCTTGGGGCCAGAAACACGATTTGCCAAACGGCTAATACTTGCCAAGACATCGATTGCGGGATAGTGGTAAGCTTGTGCGAGGCGTCTACTTAAAACAATATGTCCGTCGAGGGTACCGCGAACCTTGTCTGTAATGGGCTCGTCCATATCATCGCCGTCGACGAGCACAGTATAAAAAGCGGTAATAGTTCCCTTTTCGCTCGTTCCGCTTCGTTCAAGGAGCTTCGGCAACAATTCAAAAACGCTCGGCGGATAACCACGCTGAGCTGGCGGTTCTCCAGCAGAAAGTCCTATTTCTCTTTGTGCATGCGCAAATCGCGTAACGGAATCGAACATGAGCATCACATCTTTGCCTTGGTCACGAAAATATTCGGCAACAGCTGTTGCAACATAGGCTCCTCGAAGACGGGCTATGGGAGATTGGTCTGAAGTAGCAGAAATAATAACCGAGCGTTTTAATCCTTCCTCCCCTAAATCTCTGTGTATAAAGTCTAAAACTTCACGTCCTCGCTCTCCGATCAGCGCAATAACATTGATATCTGCGTTTGAATTTCGCGCAATCATACTGAGTAGGGTTGATTTCCCCACACCGGAGCCAGCAAAAATACCGAGTCGTTGCCCCTTTCCAACCGCTAAAAGAGAATCTATAGCGCGTACTCCTGTTACAATTCGTTCAGTGATGGGCTTTCTAGATAAAGCTGGAGGAGCAGAGGCAAGAGCAGGATAAAAGCTTGTTGTATAAATTTCGCCTTTATTGTCGCAAGCTTTACCACGAGCATCGATTACACGTCCCAAAAGCGCCTCTCCAACGCCAACTTGTAAAACAGAACCGCTTGCTATTACCTTGCAACCTATTTCGATTCCCTTTGTTTCTTCATAGGCCATAAGTTGTACTGTTGTGTGATGTAAACCGACAACTTCCGCTAAAATAGATCGACTTGTCTTTTCTCCTGGAATAGATACGAGGATATTGCAAATTTCTCCCATCACGGATTGTGGTCCATGGCTTTCAATGAGCATTCCTTTTACAGAAATAACAGAGCCCGTATATAAAATAGTATCTGTCGTCTCTGCGGTATGTATATATTTATCTATAAGCGTTTTCATAGATTATAGCTCCGGATTGATTGAGCTAGACTTTGTAATTGTTTTAATAGGTGAAATTTCAAGGATTTTTTGTTCAAGTTCATTGAGCTGACTAGAAATTCTTGCATCGATAGCGCCAAAATCTGTTTCAACTACACAACCACCTTTTTCAATGGTGGTGTCTTCCACTACGGTAATGTTTTTAATGTTCTCAACAGCCTTCATAAACTCTTTTGTATGATCGCTTGTTAGTTGCAAATCTTCCAAGCTAACACGAAGTGTAACATCCCCTCGACCTTTTACCTTTCGAAGTGCTTGTACAATATTGCTCATCACAACGTTTTTTTGACTTTCAGAAATGATTTTAACAACCTTTCTTGTCATCAAAATAACCAGTTCAACTATTTGTTGTTCAGTTTCATCAAGTATTTCTTGGCGTTTACTCATAATACGCTCAATTATAAGGTGCAGTCTTCCTATGAGACGATCAACTTCATTTTGACCAGATCTATAGCCCTCTTCTCTTCCCTTATCAAAGCCTTCTTTGTGGGCATCTTTGACAAGGCTATCCCTATTTTTTTCAGCTTCTTCTTGTATTTTAAGAGCTTTTTGCTCTGCTTCTTGAATTATTTTTTGAGCTTCTAGTTCGGCTTCCGCCTTAATGATATTTGCTTCATCAGTCTTTCGCTTTACTTCCTGGAAGGCAGCATTTTCTGCATTTTTTATAATTTTTTCTGCTTCTGCATCGGTTTTTGCAAGAAGGGCTTCTTTTTCAGCTTCCCACTCTTTTTTAAAGGCTTCCGCTTCACGTCGTAAGTCATCAGCAGTAGGCCCTAAATATTCGGGGATATCAGAAATTTCCTCTTCTTCTTCTTCGGGTGCATAGTTGTGAGAAAGTTTAAGAATTACCTTGGAATCGGTATTTGTAATTTCCGTTGGTCTAAAAACTGCCTTTGCCATTCTCCTACCTCAATTCACAGATTTATGAAATCAAAAATGCGCTATTTTTGAATATTTTACTATACAACAATCTCGTCTTCTCCAGAACGTGCAATAACAATTTCACCAGAATCTTCAAGACGGCGAATTGTAGAAACAATTTTTTGCTGTGCTTCTTCAACATCTTTAAGCCGAACAGGTCCCATAAACTCCATATCTTCCTTAAGCATCGCAGCAGCACGTTTTGACATGTTTCTAAATATTTTATCTTGTACCTCTGTATCAACCGCCTTGAGCGCCTTAGCAAGCTCTTGGGTGTCGACTTCTCGCATAACCTTTTGTATAGCACGGTCGTCGAGCATAACAATATCTTCGAAAACGAACATTCGCTTTTTGATTTCTTCTGCCAAGTCTGGATCATCTTCTTCAAGCGATTCAATAATGGATTTTTCAGAAGAACGATCTACAAGGTTTAGAATTTCAACAATACTTTCAACACCACCTGCTGCGGTATAGTCTTCACTAGAAAGCGTCGAAAGTTTCTTTTCGAGTACTCGCTCAACTTCACGCAATACATCGGGAGAAGTTCTATCCATGGTTGCAATTCGCCGCGCAACATCGCTTTGTATTTCATCGGGAAGATTTTGTAAAATAACGGAAGCCTTATTTGGCTCAAGATAGGCTAAAATAAGCGCAATCGTTTGCGGGTGTTCTTGCTGAATAAAGTTTAATAAGTGAGCGGGGTCAGTTCGCCGAATAAAGTCAAAGGGGCGCACTTGCAAAGAACTGGTAAGGCGATTGATAATATCGATTGCCTTTTGACTTCCAAGAGATTTTTCAAGTAGTTCGCGAGCATAATCAATACCACCTGAAGTAATAAAGTTCTGTGCGGCCATAAGCTCTTGAAATTCTTCTAAGATTGCTTCTTTTATTTCTGAGTCAACGGTGTCAAGTCGCGCAATTTCAAAGGTGAGCGTTTCTATTTCATCTTCTCGCAAATGCTTAAATATTTCAGAAGAAAGCTCAGATCCTAAGGAAACTAAAAAAATTGCCGCTTTTTGTCTACCGGTAAGAGATTTATAATCTTTTGGCTTCTTACTACCGGTTGAGGCTGTAGCGCCAGCGGGTGCGCTTGATTTCGATTTCGCTTGTGCAGCCATACTATTCCTCCATCAACCAAGTTCTTATGAGCATAGCAACATCCTCTGGATGATCTTTTGCGAGTGCAATTGCATTTTCTTGCAATTCTGCACGTCTACGCTCTTCAACAGACATAGTAACTTCCATGCCAGCTCGTTCTGCTTCCAAAAAGGTTTCTTGGCGCATTTTTGCGTGCTGTCTGAGCAGCTCTTCTTCTTTTAATCGTCGACGTTTTTCAAGCTCGCGAGATATCGTTCTAAAAATAATAAAGGCAAGTAAAACAAGAACAATGCCGCTCAAAATATAAAAGACCGTTTTCTTTGTTTGTTGCGCACGTAAAAGTGCCGCATCTTCGGCGGCAAATTGTGCTGTTCGGTCAAACTGAATATTTTGTACAGAAACAGAGTCGCCTCTTCCTCGTTGATAGCCTATAGCATCTTCAACAAGTCGTGTTGTGTTTGCAAGTTCTTCTGCGGTAAGCGGTATATATTCTCTTTTTATAGAGCGATCAGGTAAAAGTTCTGGCTCACCTTTGTCGTTATAGACAATTCTATTTCGTCCATCGATATTTACCGAAACAGAAATACGATCAATCGAAGGACTAATCTCTTCTTGAATTTGCTTTTTATTTATAACCTCATTTCGTTTTACTCCCGTTTCTTCAGAAACACCATAGAGGTTTGACATGTCAGAATAGACAGGAGCTGTTTGACCCTCAGCACCAGCGGGTCCTTCAGGATTATAGCCGGTACCAGTCCAACGTTTTGTAACGGTTTCTGACGAAAGTGTAATAGATTCTACGAGTTCAGAGTCATCATAGGGTGTGTCGGGATTATCTGGGCGAATAGTAATAGGAGAATACTCAGTTGCGTCAACAAAACGTTTTGACATATTCATATCAATTTTGATATTTAAGTCGCGCACGCGATCAGGGGTAAATATCTGTTGCAGAGCAGAAAGCACCTTTGCTCTATACTGCGTTTCTAGGGTAGAAATAAGTTTTTGTTCACGCGCTATAATATCAACACGATCAATTTCTGCCATTCCAGCAAAGTCGTTTAAGACATTACCATTTGAATCAGTAATAGTAATATTTTCTTCTTTAAGACCTTCAACTGCAAAAAGTAAGAGTTTTTGTATACCCTGCAATTTCTTTTTGTTTGTTAAAATATCGCTTCCGGGTCTATGATATAAAATAACACTTGCGGTTGTCGGATTTTGATCAGCTGCAAAAAGAGTTCTCTCAGGACGGGTTATAACAACATTTGCCCTATCGACTTCTTCAAGAGATTCAATGTGCTGTGTTACTTGGTTTGTAATAGACCTAAGCAAGTTTACATTTCGCTCAAAATCAGTCGTTGTCCAGCGCTCGGTATCGAAGAGATTCCAAGGACTGACATTTGTAGGAGTTAAATCTTCTCGCACCAAAAGAGTCCGTGCCTTTCGTGCTGTTTTCTCATCCGCAACTGAAATAATACCTGCAGCATTTACCGTCGCCTGAATATTTTCTTCAGAAAGACGTATAAGGATCCTATCGCGAGAATCCTCGTCAGTAATGGGAATATTATACAATGGCACAGTGCTTGGCGATGAGGATAAGACAGATATAAAAACGATTGCACCAATGACAAAGATAATTATGCCAGTAATTACCACTTTTTGTACTGTGCTACCCTTCGACCAAACTGTTTTAATTTGTGAAAAAAGCTTTTTAAGCCATTCGTTCATCATGCCCTCCCGTGAACGAATAAATAATATATTGTTCAATTATAGCATAAGAACTCAAAACTTAAAAGCGTTTTTTCGTTTTTTTGCTATAAATCAAGGGGTATTTGCTATTTAGAAGCTAAAATCTTCTTTTTATAAGCAACTTTCTTTTATCGAGTGGTCGTAATTTCTGACCATCCCTTTATCATCCTATCTATAACCGCTTGTGCTAAGGATAGGGACAAATTTGCTTCTGCCATTGCTATGGTTACATCATGTGCGTCGACTGAATCAGGGTCGATAATTACCTGCTCAAATAAGGCAGAGCTTTTGTTTTGTGAATCGTTTACATAGGAAATAGCATCCAAAAGATAGTTGTCAAAAGACTTTCCCTCTTCAGTATTTGTTATGCCCAAACCATCTTTTGTTTTTTCTAAAGCCTTGCTTAATTGAGTACTTGAAATAGCATCCAAAAGATAGTTGTCAAAAGACTTTCCCTCTTCAGTATTTGTTATGCCCAAACCATCTTTTATTTTTTCTAAAGCCTTGCTTAATTGAGTACTTGAAACAGCATTTGAGGCTGTTGTACTTGCATTATAACGCAATAAATCCAATGAACTAATCATGAAGTCCTCCCAAACCAATCATAGCATATTTATTTTCCAATCTGCAAGGCGGATTGAAACATTTCTTTTGAACCTTGTATAACCGTAGCATTCGCTTCATAGGCACGAGATGCAGAAATAAGGTTCACCATTTCATTTACGATATTTACATTTGGATACTCGACATAGCCAGTATTTGGACCACTTTGAATAGCATCAGGGTGTGTGGGGTCATAGACAAGGCGACCTTGGCTATTGTCTTTTTCTACCCGAAGCGCGCGAACACCCTTCCCTACTCCTGAGTCCTTATCTGCAGGAACAAAGGGATTTCGATACTGTAAATCATCTTGAATTGCTTCTAGAATAAGCGTCGATTTTTTAAACTTTCCGCCGTCCGCTGTTCTCGTTGTAGAGGCATTTGCAATATTGTCTGAGATGATATCGCCTCGTAAGCGTTCAACGGACATTCCTGTCGCTGCTATATTGATACTGGTAAAAAGTCCCATTTTTTATCCTTTATTTAAGCACAATGTGCATTTGTGAAAATTGAAATGATTGCATTTGAGTAAGTAATTGATAGTTCAACTGCGTTTTCAAAATATCCATGGCTTCAGCTTCGGCATCAACGTTGTTGCCATTCGCATCGCTTGTTGTGGCATAATCGAGTACGCGACGAGGTTCAACAGTTCTATAATCGGTATAGGTTTTTGATTGGATATGGCGATCATCGCTTGTTTTTAACACAAAACTGTCTTTTGCATTTTTTTCTGAGTCGATAGCCTCTTTTAAGGCTGCTTCAAAATTTACTGTCGTTCGTTTGAAGTTTGGCACTCCGGCATTTGCGAGGTTGTTTGCACTCACCGAATATCGTAGCGTGCTCACATCCATCGCTCTATGCAATAAATCAACTGACCGTGTAAAACTGTTCATTTAATCCCCCATTTGAATGAAATGTTACAATTTAAACATCGGCCATTTGAAGAAATACTTTATAAAATATATTTTGAGAGGTCTTGATCTTTTACAATGCTTTCCAGTCGATCTTCTACATAGCGACTTGTAATTTCAATTGTTTCGCCGCTTCTTTCGTCTGCTTCAAAAGAAAGCTCTTCAAGTACTGTTTCCATGATGGTATGTAAGCGCCGCGCTCCAATATTTTCAACCTTTGCATTTACTTCCTGTGCAATTGCACTCATGGTATCGATTGCTTCAGCCTTAAAATCGATGGTTACGGATTCAGTTTTTAGAAGCTCGCTATATTGCTTTGTTAAGGCATTTTTGGGTTCAGTTAAAATCTTTTTAAAGTCGTCGGCAGTAAGAGAGTCAAGTTCGACACGAAGCGGAAAGCGGCCTTGCAATTCTGGAATTAAATCGCTTGGTTTTGCAAGATTGAAGGCTCCCGCTGCGATAAATAAAATATGGGTTGTATCTACAATGCCGTGCTTTGTGTTAACAGTCGAACCCTCTACGATGGGTAGAATATCGCGCTGAACTCCCTCACGGGAAACATCTTGGGACCCACGAGAATTACTTACTGCTATCTTATCTATTTCATCGATAAATATAATGCCCATTTCCTCAACTCGTTTTCGAGCCTCTTCACTTACTTTTTCTGTATCTACCAATTTGTCGAGCTCTTCTTCAAGAAGAATTCTGCGAGCATCCTTTATACTGAGCATCTTTTTTTTGCTGCGACCACCGCTGAGCATAGAGGTAATATTTTGCATTGTTTCTTCAAAGTCTTCTATATTTCCACCGGCAAAAATTTCCATTGTCGGCATACGGTTTTGTTTTGTAATTGTAATTTCAACTTCTTTATCTTCGATTTTTCCTTCACGGAGCCACTGGCGAAAGCGTTCTCTCGTCGATGCATCTTCAGATTCTGTTTTTTGTGAGCCTTGCACTGTCTCTGCGTTTTCTGATCCAAATGCCGAGTTTAGAAGGAAGGGAGGATTGCTTTGCTCTTTTTTCTTTGAAGGACTTGGTGGCAAAAGTAAGTCTAAAAGCGCTTCTTCAACGCGCTGCTCTGCTGCTTCTTTTAAGCCTTCTTGCATCTCGGCCTTTACCATATTGAATCCAACAGCCATTAAATCGCGTATCATCGACTCGACATCGCGACCAACATAGCCGACCTCGGTATACTTCGTCGCTTCAACCTTTAAAAAAGGTGCTGCGGTAAGCTTTGCAAGTCGCCGTGCTATTTCAGTTTTACCAACTCCTGTAGGACCTATCATCAAAATATTTTTAGGGGCAACTTCTTCACGAATATCTTCAGGAAGTTTTAATCTGCGCATTCTATTTCGCAGCGCTATGGCTACAGCTTTTTTTGCCTTTTGTTGCCCTATAATGTAGGTATCCAGCGCACTCACTATTTGTTTTGGTGTAAGTTCTGTTTTATCGCTCATTTTATTTCCTTTATTCTAACTCTTCTATTATAAGATTTTGGTTTGTGTAAATACAAATATTACCAGCAATTTTTAAGCTTTTTTCTGCAATTTCTTTTGCGCTTAAATTTGATGACTCAATATAAGCCAAGGCTGCCGCATAGGCATAATTTCCACCTGAACCAATAGCCAAAACATCGTTTTCAGGCTCGATAACATCCCCAGTCCCCGATATTAACAAGATTTTGTCCTTGTTTGCAACAAGTAGGAGCGCTTCTAGTTGACGAAGTGCCTTGTCTGTGCGCCAAATTTTTGCAAGTTCGACTGCAGCACGTGTAATATCTCCAGAATATTCTTTTAGCTTCATTTCAAATTTATCGAATAAATTAAAGGCATCTGCTGTTGCTCCGGCAAAACCAGTGAGCACGGTATTGTCGTACATGCGACGCACTTTTTTTGCGTTTCCTTTCATAACAGTATTGCCCATAGTAACTTGTCCGTCGCCAGCCATAGCCATTTTTCCATCTTTTTTCACCGCAATAATCGTTGTACTGCGAATTTTCTCATACTCAAAGCTCATTTTTACCTCCATGCGGATGAGATGCGTTGTATGTTTGTATCAATTGTTCCTTTGTTATATGTGTGTATTTTTGTGTAGTCGATATATTTTCATGCCCCAAAAGCTCTTGTACGACGCGAATATTTGCCCCGTTTTTTAGCATTGTTGTTGCAAAGGTATGACGAAAGGCATGGGGAGAAACGGGTTTGTTTGTTCCTTCCACCGAAGAATAGCGGTTTACCACATAAAAAATGCCACGTGCTGTTAGACGTCCCCCTCTTTGATTGATAAAAAGTGCTTCGCCCTTTACCTCATTTTTTTGTATTATTTCTGCTCTTTGCACGAGATAGACTTTGAGGGCATCCACTGCATCTTGAGAGAAAAACACCTTTCGATCCTTGCTGCCCTTTCCGGTAACAATCGCCGATGAAAGATTTGCGGCTAAGTCTCGAAGATTCAAGTTTGACAATTCGCTCACGCGAGCACCCGAGGAGTAGAGGCATTCAAAAATCGCCCTGTCTCGTTCTGTCCACAAAAGTTCTTTTTTTTCTGGCTGTCTTCGAAGTGCATCGACTTCAGAATCACTCATGTACCGAGGTAGTTTCTTGGGAATTTTCACCGTTTTTAAGTCGAGTGCAATATTGTTTGGTAGTATATTCATTCTATAAAGATACAAAAAAAAGCTTCGTATCGTACAGATAAATCGGTTAATTGTTGTAGCTGTTTTTTTTTGCTTAGATAAAAGACCCACGCAAGAACGCAAGTCGACTAAATCTATCTCAAAAAGTATTTTTTTTTCTTTTTCTGGGAAAGACGAAAGAAAAAAAGAAAGGTCATTTCGATAGGCTTTGAGGCTATGTGGTGAGAGATTTTTTATGCCATCTGCATACTGCAAAAATGCTTCGATTGCTTCGCCTAAAAACACCACTACTCCTCAGCTTCTCCTGTCAGAGCCCTTTGAGATTCTGCAAGCTCTTGAGCAATTTCCTCGCTTTTTTTTTCTTCTGCTTCACTTGTGCTATGCAAGTAATCGCATTCTGGATTGATACAAGACTTATAAGAGCCATTTTTTTTGTCGTATTTTTCAACTAAAAAATACCCACATTCTGGACAAGAGGCATTGATGGGTTTGTAGTGCGATATAAAATCGCATTCAGGATAGTTTGTACAGCCGTAAAACTCCTTTCCTCGTCCCTTTGTTTTTCGCGCAACTATTTCGCCGCCACAATCAGGTTTTGGGCAGGGTGCCAAGGGTAGCGATCGTGTATTTCGGCATTCGGGGAAACCAGAGCAAGCAATAAAAAAACCAAAGCGTCCAAGTTTTTTTAACATGGGTTTTCCACATAGTTCGCAGATTTTATCGGTGGGTTCGTCCATTATCCCCTTCATGCTTTCAAGGTTCGACATAACTTCATCGACGCGTTCTTTGAATGGATGAAAGAAGTCAGCTATCATCGTAACCCAGTCTTGGGTATCTTCTTCGACATTATCGAGTTTTTCTTCCATTTCACGTGTAAAGTTTTCGTCAACCACGTTTGGAAATGAATCGCTTAGAATATTTGAGATAATACGACCGAGTTGTGTTGGAACGAGTTGTTTATTGCTCCTTGTAACATAATAGCGATCGAGCAAAACCGAGATAATGGGAGCGTAGGTTGAGGGTCTCCCAATGCCCTTTTCTTCAAGCGCCTTAACAATGGAGGCATCGGTATAGCGAGGAGGTCCCTGCGTGAAATGCTGAGCAGGATGAAAGGCTTCTACCTCGAGCTCTTCGTTGAGCTTTACAGAGGGTATTTTTCCCGACTGTTCTTCCTTTGTGGAAAGGAGTTTTATCACTTGGTAAAAGCCTTTTTCAACAAGTTTTGACTTCGATGCACGAAACTTTGCATCGCCTGCGCTTATTTCCACCGTTGTTGTGCGACTTTTTGCATTTGTCATTTGACTTGAAACAAAGCGTTCCCAGATAATCGTATACAAGCGCAATTGATCACGATTCAAATATTCTTTTACATAGTCTGGCGTATACGATACATAGGTAGGACGAATCCCCTCGTGGGCATCCTGTGCCTTTGCCCCAACAGCATACTCGATAGCTGCTTCGGGCAATTCTTGAGGATAGAGTTCCCCGATAAAGGTGCGTACTTCTTCAAGCGCTGTAGCAGAAATTCTCGTAGAATCTGTTCTCATATAGGTAATTAAACCAATGCGATCTTGTCCAAAATTTACACCCTCATATAATTGCTGAGCTATTTGCATCGTTTTTCGAGAAGTAAAACCCAAACGGTTTGCCGCAGTTTGTTGTAAGGTAGAGGTCGTAAAAGGTGCCTTTGGGCGTATAGTTTTTTCGCTTTCTTTTATATCACTCACAAAGGATTGAGCGCTTTCTATTTCCGCAATAAGATCATTGACATCTTGCCCAGATTTAAGAACTGGTTTTTCTCCCTTGTATTGGAAAAGCTGTGCAGGAAAAACTGTTTTACCCTTAGAAAACTCCGCTTCTAAACTCCAGTATTCTTCTGGAATAAAGGCCTCAACTTCTTTTTCTCGCTCACAAATAAGTTTTAGTGCAACAGATTGCACCCGACCTGCGGAAAGTCCATTTTTTACCTTTTTCCATAAAAGAGGAGAAAGATTATAGCCGACCAGGCGGTCTAAAACACGTCGTGCCTTTTGAGCATTAACCTTATATTCATTTATTTCAGCTGGATTTTCGACTGAATCTTTAATCGCTTGTGGTGTAATTTCATTAAAAACAATGCGTTTTATAGAAGCTTCTGTTTTTTCAGACAAAGAATTTTTCAAATGCCATGCGATTGCTTCACCTTCACGGTCATTATCACTTGCCAGTAAGACAGTTTCAGATTTTTTTGCTTCTTTTTGCAAGTTTTTCAAAATTTTTGCACGGCCTCTCACTGTGATATATTCTGGCTGAAATCTATCTTCGACATTTATAGCAAGTCGCGACTTTGGTAAGTCAATGAGGTGCCCCATAGAAGCTTCAACCTTAAAACCAGGTCCGAGATATTTTTCTATTGTTTTTGCTTTCGCTGGAGATTCCACGATAACCAAGGTTTGCTTTTGCTTTGTTTTCTTTGTTGTTGTTTTTTTTGTTGCTACTTTCTTTGTTGTTGTTTTCTTTTCAGCCATAAAAAATCCTTCAGTTTCAAAATATATCTAATTAGTTTAAATCTAGCTTGTATTGAGAAAAAAGTAAACTAGTATTTTTTATACTTCCTTCACTTAAATGTTGTATAATATCTTTTGCGCTAGAAATAAGCAATGCTCCGTCATCAATATAGTTTTGTACCGCCCATTTTTTTTGTAATTTTCGCTTATCGCTCGCAGAAAGAGCAAGTTTTTGAAAAGAGTACTGCAGGGCAAGCTCATGGAAAAAAAGTTCGCGATTTTCTTCAATAGCACAAGAAGCGGTTATAAGAGAGCCTGAACCGCGCGGTGCTTCTACAACAAGCACGCCCTCCGAAAGCCCTGCAATGATACGATTTCTTTTGGGAAAATGCCAAGTAAGCGCAGGTGTCAAAGGAGGATGCTCGCTAAGCAAAAGCGAACCTTTTTCAAGCATCTGTAAAGCTAAGCGTTTGTGATCACTCGGATAAATGCTATCTAAGCCCGAAGCGAGAACAGCGATAGTTTTTCCATCTTTTGCCTCGAGCGCTCCCTTGTGCGCATAACCATCAATTCCCCGAGCAAGTCCCGAAACAATCGTTAGCGCATTTTCGGCAAGGCTTTTTGCTATATCAAAGGAAGCCTTCATTCCTCGCCCTGTAGGACGACGAGTACCCACAATGCCCAGACAAAGCGAATGCAAAAGGCTTGCTTCCCCGCGATAAAATAAGGCAAAGGGCGGGTCGTGAATTTCTTTTAATAAGGGCGGATAGGCTTCTTCGTCATAAAAAACAAGCCCAATAGAATAAGCCCTCATAAGAGCAATTGTTTTTTCTAGGCGTTTTTCTATTGACTGAAAGTTAAGCTTATCGATTTTAAAATCTCTTTTTATAAGAGATGCAATTTCAATCGGTCGCATCTTTAGAAAGGTTTGTATATCTTTCGCCTGCTCTAAGATAAGATATTTTTCAGAAAGAGAGAAAAAATCGTAATGAGAAAGCAATAAAGCAAGGGCTCTCATCGTTTTTAATCTCCATACAAGGCATCGAGCACGATTTTTTTATTTTCCTCAGCCTGGCGTGTCCTTTGCTCGCTAGCAGAAAGAGAAATTATTTTATCATATACATCAAGCGCCTTTTCAAACTCATAGCTCATATAATAAGCTCGAGCTAAAAGGAACATTGCATCATAGTGTTTTGTTTCCATACTTAGTACTTTTTGCAAGAGCGGTATGGCTTTTTCTGCTTCATTTAAATCAAATAAATATAAGACAGATAAGCCATACAAAGAGCGCACATAGGTAGGCTCCAACTCAATCGCACGTTTATACGCTGACTCAGAAAGTTTTAGATAATACTCTGCTTTGACTCTGCTACCATTTGCTTCAAAGTCTAAGCTTGCCTTTGCCATAAAACCAGCAGAGACCCCTATAAAATAATACAGGTTTTGATTTGTAGGATAATATAAAACAGCTTTTTCAAGCGCTTTCAATGCCTCATTGTACATTTGTTTATCGAGATAGCGAGTCGCAATCATCTTATACCAAATACCGATTTGACTATTTGCCTCGCTTATATCGAGGACCCGCTTTTCAAATTTTGCAACAGCTGCTTCCAATTCTTCAATAGTATTTGGACTGGAAACTTTTTCTTCCATAAATTGTAATCGTTTTACCGATTTAACTGAAGGTCCACAAGCAAGCAAGATGGATAAAAAAGCCATCAGCAAAACAAGAGTAGTTATTTTTAAAAAAGTCTTTTGTTTTTTCATTTTTCTCCCTTCATCACACAAAATAAGTCTAGTATCTTAAAAGTATAGGCATATCCCTTCAATAAGTCTAATATAAAAAAACTTATTTGTCGCTCTTTTTTTTAAAATATCTTTCATGATACTTTTGCAATTCCGAAGCGTCAATATGTGTATAAATTTGTGTCGTTGAAAGGTCTTGATGCCCCAAAAGTTCTTGTACCGTGCGTAAATCAGCGCCACCTTGCAATAAATGAGTAGCAAAAGAATGCCGCAGGGTATGTACCTTTGCTTCAAGTCCTGTTTTTGCCTTTAAATCCTGAAATTTTTTCCAAATTCCCTTTCGACTGAGCTGTCCCCCTGCATAATTGATAAACACATATGGGCTTTGTTTTTGCTTAAGTATTTTAGGACGTTCTTCATGAATCCACTTTTGAAACCAATACAGAGCTTCATCCCCAAAAGGTAGGATACGCTCCTTATCGCCCTTGCCTTGGACCCAGAGTATTTGCTCCTTCAATTGCAGATTTTGCATAAGTAAGGACGAGGCTTCGCTTATCCGCAAACCAGATGAATATATTATCTCAAATAAACAGCGATCTCGCACGCCAAGAGGTTTTGTTGTATCGATTGCATCTAAAATGGCCTCAACTTGTTCAAATTCTAAAACACGAGGCAAAGAGCGATGCAGTTTTGGTTTTTCAAGTAAAAGCGCATAATTTTCTTTCCAGATATTTTTACGGACCAAAAAAGCACCAAATGCCCTAAGGGCGGCTATATCTTTTGCAATAGTCGCCCCATCTATTCCTGCTTTTTTCCTTTCAATGCCATAGGCTATAAGATTTTCTAAGCCCACCTTCTCCAAGGCAATTTCTTTTGTATCGCACCAGTCAAGGAAGGCTTGCGCAGAAAAGCCATAGGTTTCTACACTTAAACGAGAACGCCGATCAACGGAAAGTAGTTCATCTTCAAAGGCATGTACCAAAAAAAATCCTTTAGGGTTTTAAGTTTATACCCGATTTGTTTCGGTAAAAAGCAGGTGTTTCTAAATCATTTTGATTTCTCGAAGATAGATATTGTGCCTGATTTTTTTCCTTCTTTTCTTCACCTTGTATTTCCGACCACATATCAGAAGAGATATAAGAATCTTTATCAATGTCTTTTTTAGTCTGCTGCTTACTAAACATACTGGAGTCAAGTTGTTTTTTCATCGATCGATCTTTTGCAAAACCAGTGGCAATCACCGTTACCTTTATGCTATCTTCCATATCTGCATCGAAGGTTTGTCCATAAATAAGATGGACATTTGGATCAGCACTTGAACGGATAATATTAACAATTTCTTCTACTTCATCATAGGCTAAGCTTTCATCTGAAGAAATATTGAGTAAAATATTTTCTGCTCCATCGATATACGAATCTTGCAGTAAAGGATTGTTTATAGATTGCGTTGCTGCATCAACTGCCCTATTTTCACCGCGAGAAACACCAACGCCAAAAATAGCGTCTCCCTTACCCTTCATCGTTGTTTCAACATCAGCAAAATCAATATTTATGTTTGTCTCCCCATGTTGCGTAATAAGGTCAGAAATCCCTTGCACACCCTGGCGTAAGATATCATCTGCTATCATAAACATTTTTGCCATGGTTAAATTTTTTTCATTTACTTTTTTGAGGTTTTCGTTGGGAATAACGATGAGGGTGTCCACATTTGGCTTTAATTTTTCTATACCCTCTTGTGCTAAACGCATTTTATAAGCGCCTTCAAACTGAAATGGAGTAGTTACAACAGCGACTGTCAAAGCACCACTTTCTTTTGCAATTTTTGCAACTATAGGAGCAGCACCTGTTCCAGTCCCCCCCCCCATGCCTGCGGTTACAAAAACCATGTTCGCACCTTTTACAAGATTCGCTATTTCATCTGTATCTTCTACAGCTGCCTTTTCACCAACTTCAGGTTTACCGCCTGCGCCAAGCCCACCTGTTATCTTCGAACCGATTCCAATCTTTGTCTGAGCACGAGATGTGCTCAGTGCTTGCAAGTCAGTATTTGCAGCAATAAAATCAATGTTTTTTAAACCTGCAGCTATCATTCTATTTACTGCATTCGAACCACCACCGCCGACACCAATTACCTTAATCTTAGTTGGATTGAGCTTATAATCTTGTTCAAGCATTTCAAATTCAATCATAATATCCCCTTTTTCCCCATATATATTAAAAGAATTCTTTAAAAAAACTTCCTATAGACTTTAAAATAGAATTTTTCTCCGCAACAGGAAGACTCGCTCCCTGCCCTTGCGCTTTTACTTCAAGCCTATCTTTGAATGCAACAAGAAGTCCCGTAGCTGTTGCAAAGTCTGCACTTCTATACGCATCTGTCACATTTCCTAAGTTAGCGGAAGTACCTATTCTCACAGAGGCAGTATCAAAGACTTCTTGTGCCAACTCAATAATACCAGGCATCAAAGCTCCTGCCCCAGTTAAAACCACATTTCCAGAAAGTTTTTTTAACTTCGTCAATTGATAGACCTTTTCTTTAACCATTGTTAAAATTTCTTCCACACGTGGTTGCATTATTTCACAGAGTTCTTTTCGACTCACCTGCTCTGGAGGTCTTCCGCCAACACCGGGAATCAAAAAATACTCATCATCACTTAATAAGCCTTCCCAACAGCACCCATCACTCAACTTTATCGTTTCAGCTGTCTCAATAGACACTCCCCGAACAGTAGAAATATCGCTTGTAACAAAAATACCACCGATGGGAATAGTTGCCGTACAAATAGGAGCACCTCCAAGAACAACAAGTACGTCGGTAGTACCGCCTCCCAAATCGATTAAAATCGAACCAAGGTCTTTTTCTTCCTCAGTCATAACCGATTCAGTCGCAGCCAAAGTTTTGAGCATTATTCCATCTATATCGTAGCCAGCACGTTTTACGCATTTAATAATATTTTGCATAGGAGAAACTGAGGCGGTTATAATATGAACCTCGCTTTCAAGCCGAACACCTATCATATTTAAAGGTTCTTTTGTCCTTTGGCTTCCATCTATAATATATTCTTGTGGTATAACGTGGAGGATTTCTCTATCAAGGGGTATCGCAATAGCTTGAGAAGCTTGAATCACACGGGCAATATCGTCTTCAGTGATTTCACGAGAGTCTTTTGCCTTTTGTGCAACAGCAACAAAGCCTTTTGAATTTTGGCTTTCTATCTGGGAACCACCAAGAGAAATAAAAACAGATTTAACTTCACAACCTGCCATCATCTCAGCATCTTCGACAGCTTTTTCTATAGCCTTCATAGTTGCATCGATATTTACAACGAGCCCGCTACGTAAACCTGTCGAAAGGCTTTTTCCCACGCCTATAACTTGTAGCTTTCCCAATTCATTTAGTTCTGCTATTACAACTCGTACATTACTTGTACCAATATCTAGCCCGACAATAATGTCACTCAAGATACTCCTCCCAGGTAAGTTCTTCTACTATAATATTTTAAAAGACGTTACGCCATTTCTCAAATCAACTTCTTTCACCATTGTATTTGTTTTTTTAAATACATCTAATGATACCATAATATACTGCAATGATTCAACATTCAATACACTATCCGATAAAAACCGAATATGTGTATTTAATGGATAGAGTGCTAACTCATATGCGCCATAGTCTTTTGGTAAAACCCGAATTTCTGATAATACATTAAAATAATCAGAATTTATTATTTGAATTTCACAAATTTGTTCTATGAGTGGAAGCAATTTTGCATGTAAACGTGCTCCCTCAGAAATATTGTCTAAGGCCAAGCCCGTTATAAGAGGTATGGCTGTATTTCCAAGTTCTTTACCGATAGCAAAAACAACACCTTTTTTATCGATTTGTACCGGTACCGTTTTTCCCTGTATTGTCGCAAGAGAAAAAGCAACCGCTTTTCGCTCGGTTATATGAATTGCAACACGATCTGGAAATCTTTTTTCAACACTTACCGTTTCAACCTGACTAAGAGATGCAAGTTTTTGCGAAATACGGCTTGTATTAAAATTAAACCAGGTATCATTGCTTGAAAGCTGAATATACTGTGCTATTTCTTTTTCAGAGAGCGTTTCAAGCCCTGTAACAGAAAATTGGATATTTGAAAAAACCGGAATTACGAGGCTATACAAAATAAGTTCAATTAAAACAAAACTCAATAGCACAAAAAAAAGTATTTTAAGTATACGAAGCTTTGTTTTTTGATTTTTTTCTTTTTTTTCAATGCTACAAAATGATTCAGAGTTGTCAAAAATTAATCCATCACTCATACTTTGCCTCTTTTTTATTATTTTTTGAAATATTTATTATAAGACCACACATGGCCATACTAATTAACAAAGATGAACCCCCAGACGAAAAAAAAGGAAGGGGGATGCCTGTTGCGGGAACAGCGCCAACAACCACCGCGATATTCAAGAGAGACTGCAGGACAAGGCTCGTTCCCAAGCCGAAGGCGACATAGCTTGAAAATCTATCTTCTGCGCGAAAAGCGATGAGGTAGATTCGCCATGCAAAAAAGCCAAGTAAAAGCAAATATAAAAGAACGCCCAAAAAACCCATGCCCTCAACCCAACCGGCAAAAATAAAGTCAGCTTGCACCTCTGGTATGGCACTTGATTTTTTCAAGCCGATGCCAAAACCTTCCCCCCAAAAGCCTCCATTTGAAATAGCCTTTATGGATGCATTTATTTGGTAATTGATACCGTGTAAGTCTTGCAAGGGATTTAAAAAAGCGAGAATGCGATTTACTCGATAGCTTTCTGTAAAAATAAAAAGTATCAAAACAGGGATTGAAACCAAGAATAAAGAAAAAAACCAATACAAACTCAATCCCGCGAGGAAAAACATACTCACGCTTACAAGCAAAATAAAAAAAGCTGTTGAAAAGTCATCTTGCAAAAAGATAACGAAAACAAAGAGCATAATTCCAGAGACTGCAGGGATTATTGTTTTTTTTACATCGTTAATTATTTCATATTTTTTATCAAAAAGATTTGCCAAATACAAAACAATTACTATTTTTACTAATTCCGAGGGTTGAAAGTTCGAAATAAAGGGCAGACGAATCCAACGCCGTGCTCCGTTTCGCTCAACGCCAATGCCTGGGAGATAGGTTAAAAGACAAAGAAAAAAGGTCCCTATAACGATAAGAGGAAGCATTTTTCGTACAAATTGCATATCGATGTATGATAAAATAAACAAGACTATAAAGCCAATAAAACAAGAAATCAATTGTCTTTTTATAAAATAAAATGAATCGTCA